>Ga0334892_1000393_pt1 | contig 56861 bp, 53 predicted proteins | sample GraSluR3_MG_4_FD_207213 | JGI IMG/M metagenome (GOLD analysis project Ga0334892, IMG submission 207213) | Sludge microbial communities from methane-producing bioreactor in Wageningen University, Netherlands - Granular Sludge_15_04-R3 | ecosystem: Engineered > Bioreactor > Anaerobic >...
GATCTCATCATTACAAAGTCGGTTTCAAGATTTGCACGAAATACCGTCACCGTTCTAAAAGTTGCAAGAGAACTTAAGGAACTGGGTGTCGGTATTTTTTTTGAAGAACAAAATATCAATACGTTATCAGGGGATGGTGAGATGATGCTTACTGTCCTCGCTTCTTTTGCCCAGGAAGAGTCCAGAAGCATGAGTGAAAACAACAAGTGGACCATGAAGAAGAAATTTGAAAGGGGCGAAATCATGGTCAACACCAAGCGCTTCATGGGCTATGACAAAAACGAGTATGGTGAGCTAATCATCAACCCCGAAGAAGCAAAGATCGTACAGAGAATTTTTGACATGTACCTTCAGGGAATCGGATCATTCAAAATAGCTGCAAAGCTAAATGAAGAAGGGGTCCAGACGATAACCGGAAAGAAGTGGCAGGATACCACAATCAGAGGGATGCTAAAGAATGAGAAGTACAAAGGTGATTGCCTTCTTCAGAAATACTACACTCCTGAAAATATGAGAGGAAGAACCGTCAGGAACAATGGTGAGGTTCAAGCCTACTACATTGAAGAAAACCACCCAGCCGTTATAAGCGTTGAGGACTGGGAGAAGGTTCAGGAACTCATGGAAAAGCGAAAGAAGAAACGAAAAATAGGGGCAGGAGGGGTAGAGAAGTATAAGAACAGATATCCCTTGTCGGGTATGCTGATTTGCCCACACTGCGGAAAGACACTAAGAAGAAAGCAGGTTTACAACAAGCGTATCGAGTGGTGGTGCTCCACCTACATTACTAAAGGAAAATCCACCTGCAAAGGGATAAAAATAGCAGATGATATCGCATCAAAGAAGAACATTACAGAACAAACGGTGATAGAGGAGGTTATGATCGATGGCGAGAAGCATTACAGTTATACCAGCAAGACAGACTACGATAGGGGAATCAGAAACGAACCAGATGCCCCAACTACAGAGAATGGCAGCGTACTGCCGCGTGTCAACAGACAACGAAGAACAGCTATTAAGCTATGAAAACCAGGTAAGATATTATACGGAATACATCAACAACAGCCCACTTTATACTATGGCTGGCATTTATGCCGATGAGGGGATTTCAGCCACTAATACAAAGAAGCGTGAGAACTTCAATAGGATGATAAAGGATTGCAGAGATGGAAAAATCGACATGATCATTACCAAGTCCATCAGCCGATTTGCAAGGAACACTCTGGACTGCTTAAACTTTGTTAGAGAGTTGAAAGAACTGGGTGTAGGGGTCATATTTGAGAAGGAGGCAATAAACACACTCGATGCCAAAGGAGAGGTGTTACTCACCATTCTCTCATCCCTTGCCCAAGATGAAAGCAGGTCTATCAGCGAGAACTCCACCTGGGGAATTAGAAGACGCTTTGAAAATGGACAGTTCAAGATGAGTACTAAGCGCTTTCTAGGCTACGACACCGATGAAAATGGCAAGCTAGTCATCAATAGAGAGCAGGCCAAAATTGTAGAGAGGATTTACGATGAATACCTTTCAGGCAAGACTGTAGACCACATCAAGCGGATATTTGAAAAGGAAGAAGTGAAGAACTGGAATGGTACAACCAAGTGGCATGCAAAGACGATTCAGAGTATGCTCCAAAATGAAAAATACAAAGGTGATGCCATACTTCAAAAGAGCTACACCGTTGATTTTCTGACAAAAAAGAGAGTAAAGAATGAAGGCCACATTCAGCAGTACCACATCGAAGAAAACCATGAAGCCATTATTGACCCCTTGATTTGGGAAGCCGTTCAGCTGGAATACGATAGAAGAAGCAACTACATCGTAGAACATGGGACCAACTCATACTCACACAATCCAGAAAGAAATTTCTTTGCAGGAAAGGTAGTCTGCGGAACCTGCAATCAGGCTTTCACGAGAAAAGGCTGGAAGTCAAAGAACAGCTACAGAAAGGTATGGCAATGCCAAGAACGCTATAAGGTGAAAGGGGTACAGGGCTGCACCAACAGGCATGTTGATGAAGCTATTCTGATTGATGCATTCATCCTTTCATGGAACGCACTCCTTGATAATAGAGAAGAGCTTAAAAAGAAGTGGGAAACCACCGCAGAGTTTGGAAACCCGCTGGAGCAGTACAGAGCTGTCCAGTTTGCAGATATCACAGAAGATGCAAAACACATAAAAGAATTTGATACGGATTTCATCTTAAAAACCTTGGATCACATCAGAGTTTATGAAACAGGTAGAATCATCATCCGTTTTATGGATGGTACGGAGATGGAGTGCAATGGGGAGTAATATGAGTTAGCTGGCTGACTTGGATCAATGATCTGAGTCGGCTTTTTTAAGTTAATCCGGGTTTACATTGATAAATATTTAGAAATATCTTATAATTTTAAATAGGATAATATGCAAATATTCAAGCAGCCTCGAGTGCATATTCGAGGTTTTTTTATCAATATTAGAACTCTTTTATAATTATATCTGGTAATTTCTTTAAATCAAAAGGGGGTAGTTACATGAAAAGAATCGAGAACCATAAGTACAGTATTTATGAGGCGTTTATGGAGTGTTTTTATATAGTCCCAGACTATCAAAGAGAATATGTTTGGACTGAAAAAGAAGTTTACCAACTTCTTGAAGATATTAATAGCGAAATGGATGGATCTGCAAATGAATATTTTATTGGGACAATTCTAGTATCTCCAACAGATACTAAAAACCATTTTGAAGTTATAGATGGACAACAAAGGCTTACAACATTTTTTTTAATGTTATGTGCTTTGAAGAATTTGTTTAAGGATAACCAAGATAATTATCAACTAATCAGCGGTCTTATATCAACGAGTTATCCTACCAGAGAGGGAAAGGTGGTAACTGCACTTAAACTGGACCCAAGATATGAAAATGCAAGTGAACTTATGAAAAGAATAGTAGAAATAAATGCAGATCCTATTACTACAAAAAATGAAATTCAGGCATCAGGTATCACATCATTTGGTTCGCTTGAAAACATAATAAATGCCTATGATGTCATCTATCGGTATCTTAAAGATAACTATCTTGAAAATGGTAGTTTGGCTAAATATTGGGGATATCTTACAAACGATGTTGTATTCATTCAAATTTCAACCGATGTTGGCAGTGCTTTAAAGATATTTGAAACAATCAATGAGCGAGGAATTGGATTGAATCCTATGGATTTGCTTAAGAACCTATTATTTACTCAGGTTAAGAAAGATGATTTCAACAAGCTTAAAAACGAATGGAAAAAAATAACGGCTCCTTTAGAGAAACATAAAGAGAAACCGCTTAGATTTTTAAGATACTTCTTGATGGCAAATTATAAGATTGAGAATAACCGGAATGACTATATCATTAGAGAAGATGAAATTTATGATTGGTTCACAAATAAAGAAAATGCGGAAATGTGCAATTACCAAAACAAACCGTTTGATTTCGTGCACAGCATAATTCTGGATGTTGAAAAGTATGTTGATTTTTTAAATGGTCGAGGAAATGATGGACTACATAATCTTAAGATGGATAACTTAAAGAAAATGTGTGGTGGAGCTTTTAGTTTGCACTATATATTATTACTTGCTGCAAGTAAATTTCCTAAGTATCTATTTGATCATTTCCTGGTTCAACTTGAGAGTTTTCTTTTTTACTATATTTACTCAAAAACACCTACAAAAGAGTTAGAGAGGAACTTTTCCAGATGGGCTGATGAACTACGAGATATTTCAAAAACAACGAATAGAGAACAACAAATTTCGAAGTACAACAATTTCTTGAAAACAAGATTTTTAAGTAGTATAGAATCTAAAGAATATGAAATGGCTGATGCGATGAGACGATACACTTTAAATTCAATGCAAAAGTATCGTACAAGATATATGCTGGCAAAAATCACTCAATATGTAGACATGGCATATAAGGGTATCAAACAGCCTGGCTCAATATCTGAGTATACCTCTTTAGAGATAGAACATATTTTACCGAATACACCAAGTCCAGAATTACTTTCTGATTTCATATCAAACAATCCTGGGCTAAGTTATGATGATTACAAAATTAAACTAGGGAACCTTACCATGCTTGAGAAACCCATTAACATTGTAGCGAGTAATGACTTCTTTAGTGCTAAAAGTGAAGAGTACAAAAAAAGTAAGTGCTATTTAACAAGCAGCATTGTTCAATTAAATTCTGTTGGCAACAACTCATCGATTAATAGAATTAATTCAAAGCTTAAAGCCTTCTCAGAGTGGACAGCTGTATCAATAGATGAAAGACAGGAGCTTCTATCAAACCTGTCAAAGGATATTTGGAGAATAGAAGAATACAATGATTAGGGGGAGATTAAATAATGAGTACGAACATATCAACAAATGTTGCATCGCATAAAGCGCTTGATGAACTAAAAAATAGAGGTTTTGATCATTTTACGCTCAGACCCTGGAACTATCATAAACCTGAGAATACCCTGTGGTGGTTGGTTCCATCGAAGGAGTGGCCTTCCTATAAATATGGGAAGATTGCAATATATAAACCTAAGAATTCTGAAGAGTTTAGAGTTGGTTTTCACTTAGAGAAAGGCATATCTAGTAAAGCTGGACAGATGCTCCCGCAAAGAACCGCAGAGAAACTTTGTATAAAATCTGATTGGGTGTGGCATAAATTAGTCGAAGACATAAAGAGTGGGAAATTTGAAGAAATACTTCAAGAAATATCAAATTCAGTAAATTCCCCAATTAAGCTGTATATACAAGCGTCTGCTATTAAGGACAAGGAATCTTCTGTTGAGAATTTTGAAGGGCTAGAATTGAATAATATAATCGAATTTATCTATGATGGTAGTGTCGTTAAGTGTGTTAAAGCCAATGTAAAAGGTGAATTTAGAAAGTATGATTATATTGATACCATAGAAGGGTTTATTGAAATATTTGAAGCAAAAGATATGGAGTGGTTCTGGATTGATTTTTTTGCGGTAGTAGAAATACCTAATTCAGATTGGCATCAAATTGAAACTATTGCGCCCTCATTTATAGAGCATTATAGGGGAATTTTTTAGTGCGTTCAAGGAGTTTTCTAGTTGAGTGTGGAGATGTTTCCGCAGTACAATCAGAAACTTGAAAGAGGTGATATTGTTGCAACTTGCTGATATTCTTCAATTAAAGGGATTTCATCATAAAAAAATTAAAGTGATCAGGCATACGACTAATAGAAAAGAAATAAAAGCCCTTGTTGACTCAGGTGCATTCGAGTTATATCAATCCTACCAGAAGACAGATGTCTTTAAGGATGCTGAATATATTATTTCATTTAGCGCTACAGAGGGAAGAAAAGCAGTACTACAAGGTGTCTATAAAGTTAATAAAGTGCAACTGGTTAAGAATCTTCCAGATATACTTCACCCTATTATTGGGTTAGAAAATTGGGGGCCAGGACCGTACTTTCACTATGATCTAATTAGGGATCATTCTTTAGATGATTTAGAAGAGAGATTGATTATTGATTGGGGAGGGTCTACGGTATCGTGGTGCCAGAAAAAACTTGATAAAGACATCATTGAAATATTACCTAAAGGGTATGCAAAAACTTTTCTAGGCTATGAAAATGTACTTCTTGATTTTGAAGAATTAGAAAAGATTGTTAGGTATCCAGACGTGAACAAACAGTGGAAAATGATGCTCTCGAATGTGTATGGGGTGTATTTAATACTGGACACAATTACTGGTCAGCAATATATTGGATCCGCTTATGGTAAAGACGGTTTATGGGGCAGATGGAGTAATTATATTCACACAAAGCATGGTGGAAATAAAATCCTAATTGAACTGCTAAAGGAAAGTCCATCAAGGTATAAGAAATTCAGATTTAGTATATTGAACGTTGTTCCCAACTCATCTTTGAGGGAAGAAGTAATACATCTTGAGCAGATAACCAAGGAAAAGCTGGGAACTAGAGCGTTTGGATTAAATTCGAATTAGGATAGAGGGGTGAGACGGTGACAGGGAAGTGGAAGGATATAAACCGAGAACATGTGATAAAAGCAATCCAAAAATATGATGAAGAAGGTATTGAGTCATACTCTAGGAACACTTTTCTTGTATATAACAATAAGAAATATCCAGCCAAACATATACGTGCTATGGCCTATGAAGTTGCCTTTAATGAACCAGCTGACAAATCAAAATTTACTGGCGGTAAAGAGACAGTGAATTTTTTTGAGAATCTAGGGTTCACGGTAGACTATAAGGGTAATGGTCAAGAAAAGCATGAACGCAAACTGAATAATAAAAATGATCAGGTACAGAAGAAGAAAATGAGTCACCGTGGTGTTGTAGAACAAAAGAACTTCCTGCAACTTCATTTGAACAAGTATTTTGAAGGTGATGTTGTTTCAGAAAAAACATATGATTGGTTAAAAACTCCGGACATGAATAACTACCCTAACGAGTACGATCAGATTATAAATGCGCTACAGGAGTATCGTGGCAACATAAATATCGGGAAATCAAACTATAAGTTGAGATGTGACTTTGTTTGCGAAAGTCAAAAAATAATCATTGAGTATGATGAGAGACAGCATTTTACTAAAGCAAGACAAATTTCTCTGAGTAATTATCCAGAGGACATAAAGCTCAACTTTAATAAAGTTTCTTGGATGAATAGTTGCGAATCGATTGGCGCAAAGGATAATCATCCACACAACAGAGACGAAGTAAGAGCCTTTTATGATTCAGTTAGAGATATTGAAACATCAAAGCATGGGTATCGTCTGATTAGAATAAAGCATGGAGATTACGACTGGGAATCAAAAGATGGACAAAAATATCTAAAGAAGATAATAGGCCCTAACGGTAACACATTATCTAGCGATGCTAAATTATTAGATGTTGAGGATAATTATGATTGGCGATCACTTGAGATTGAGATACAACGGATCCGTTTAGCGTACTTGAAGTGGTTATATCATTTCAACCCAAAGCCTTCTGATGCATTGGAAACAATGATGTATAATGAAAAGCTATATATAATTGGTTCACCCTATGGCAGAAGTTTCTCATTATCTCCAGCAGGAGTAGGCGGTGTCTATGCAGGTGGTGGTAAGGGGGTAGCAAAATTACCTCAAGACAGTTATGGGGAAAATCTAGAACTTAAGAATGAAACTGAGAGGATCAAGGCTTCAATAGATCGGAAGGTTAAGCAACTAAAGCGGAAGATCGAACTATTTATAAAGAACAAGAACTATCCACGTGCATGGGAGTATTTGCAGAATTTTTGGTGGCTAAGGCTTGGACTTCATGAATATGCCTATGATGTTTATTTCAAATCAAGTCCACTTCCTGAAGATGATGTAAGAGATCATGTTTTAGTCTCCATGTATAATAAATTTGATTTATCGATAGATCCGCCGACAATATTTACTGACGAACAACTTTTGCATTCATTGAGGTATAAATTTTCATGGAATCGGTATGGTGTGTGTAGCTACGATTGCGGACCCTTAGCAATTGGGAAGAAAGGTTTTGTCCCATATAGAGAGGCAGCTCAAAGAATCAATAAATATTTTAAAGAGAATGCTGACTTGTTACCAGCACTTGAGACATTAAATCAGAAAAGAGATTTTGCAGCAAGTTCTCTAGAAGAGCTATACGACTTTCAAATTCTGTATCATCGACAACCTTTAGGCTTCTATTTACATGATAGCTTTGAAAAAAATAAAGAAGATCTAAGAAAAAAGATTATCCAGGTAGAAAAGAGGTTACATGAAATTATTGATGAAGAAGATCTCAATGTAGGTTGATTACTCAGTTATTGAATACCACTTGACTTATCAAAACTTCTATCGCATTACTAGATACCAATCAAAGGATTGGAGGTAATGCAAATGACCAATGAGCAAAAAGAAAAAATCATTGAACTCAGGAAGTTAGGCATAGGCTATCGCAGCATAGCCACTGCCATGGATCTTAGTAGAGATAGTGTGAGGAATTTTTGTAAGAGTCGGGGGTTGGATGGCTTTGGGCAGGATTATAGCAAGCCTAAGCCTGAAAAGGCAATCAGAGAACATTGTAAAAACTGTGGAAAGCGGATTAATCAGAAGAAGCTGAAAGGGCGTCCTAAAACCTATTGCTCCACAGAATGCAAAAGAGAATGGGAACATAAAAATCCAATTGTCTATCAGCATGTTTGTTACTACTGTGGGAGCGAGTTTGAGAACAAATCAAAGAATGGGAATTACTGTTGCCGCAGATGCTACATTCGAGATAGGTTCTGGCGAGATGAAGATATTGAAGATGTGATCAAGCATCTTAAAGAGAGAAGGCCACTTCAAAATGTACCACTATGGATTAAGGACCTGATGGCTGGGAAAGAAGCTCAAGAACCAGATGAAGATTCGAAGGAATATTACTAAATTCAGCACCCACATTGAGACTTTCAGAAGTAAAAATGGGGGGATAGGAAATGAGTATTAACCCCGGTTACAGTACGATTTGCTATTTTATATAAAGGTTATGTGGTAACGCACGTGGAGACGGTTGTCTCTTTGTCCCACAAAAATGCAGATACTCATATCAACGTAAATGTGGAGTTTGGTGATGAAGAAGGACAGATTCCCATTGATGAGATAGCAAGAAAAGCTGAAGAATATAGACCAAGTGAAAGAGTAACCTATAAAATAATACAAGAGTATATAGAAAACAAATATAATTTCAAAGTGCATACTGCTTATATTGCAGAAGTAAAAAGAGATTTAGGATTACCCATGTATGATGCTCCAAATGCAGTAGAAGAATTAAAACAAGAACGGAAACACCCAACACCTGAAAAGATAAAGGCAATTAAAGATGCCTTAAGGCATTTTGGAGTTATCCAATAATTATAATTGAATATGAAAACTAAAAGTTGTTTGCTCTTAATTTTGAGTAGGCAACTTTTTTATATAGATAAAATTGAATAGTACATTTTCACAGAGAGTTAGTTTATATGATTAGCTCTTTTTTTGTGCCTAAAATTGAAAGGAGGGACAGAATTGGACGTAAAAATATATAGAACAAAGGATGGACAAAATTTCTCACTTGAACCTATTTTAAATGATGGTAGGTATTGTACAGAGAATGAATGTGATATTGCCGGTATATATGCTATTCCTAAAGATATAAAAATAATAACTTCTGGAGGTAGATTGCGATTTAATGGTTCTGTGTATTTGATTAATAACAAAGGGAAACCAGCAATCGGGATATACAAACCTAAAAATGGTGTATTGAAGCTTGAAAAGGCAATTGCATTGGAGGAGAGGAGGCAGACAAAAAACAAAGCTAAAGATATTTTAGGGTAAAATCAAGCAATTTTAAGTTCGATGGGTATTTTTTATTGCGATTACAGGTTGTAAAAATTTCTACGATTTTACAAAAAGATCCTATAAAAGGGGTATTAAGAAGGATGTGGAGGAGCTTCACTAATTCTTACAAACAAGATAAAGTAAATTTTAGATTACGCAATCAACACCTATCACTGACAAGATGATTATAAAGAGCTGACTTAAAATGAGAGGTAAACAGTATTACCGTGAAAAGTTTAAAAGGTATCCTGATGTTGTAACGCTCGAGTAATTTATAGAAATGTTAGATGGTATTGGTGATAGAACTGAAAAAAAGCTTATAAGGGCAAAAAGGTTAAAGACTTTTATATAAAAGATACCTATATGATAACTAAATAATATGTAATTAATTATCTGATAAGTGATCATTATGCTGAGTATAAGTATAATTTAGAGGGGGCAAATATAAATTAATGATTATCGGATGTTCGAAATGAGCATCCTTTTTCATGTTCATAATAGATAGTAAGTGCTTTAATTTTTTAAATTACATTAATCTTTTTAGATTCATAGAATAAGGATATTAATCTTCATTTTGAAAACAAGTAAATATAGATTATCATTGCCGAAATCAAGATAAAGATAAGAGGTTTTAACAAAAAGGTAATATAATGGTAATATTCTAATTAAGCATGTATAATAAAAGAAGAGTTACATATAGCAATATTGCAAATTTGGATTTCTATGAAGACATATTGCTAAAAGTGAAGATTAGCTAATAATAAATTTATAAAGGGAGGGATTAATATAAAGATTTCATCTATATGTATTCAAAATTTTCGGAAACTTCAACAGTGCCGTATAGATTTTAGCAAGAATACTACTTTATTTGTTGGTGCTAATAATAGTGGAAAGACATCTGCTATGGATGCGTTAGGTAAATTTTTAGCAGGGAGAATATTTGTTTTTAATGACCTAACTATATCAAATCGTACCAAAATAAATACAATTGGTAGCGAATGGATAAAAAAAGGCTGTGAAATGCCAGAAGATTTAGTGAAATGGGATTGTATTTTACCAATGATGGATGTATGGTTAGACGTTGAACATGGGGAAATACACTATGTTGCTGACATTATTCCAACGTTAAAATGGCGTGGTGGAAATTTAGGCGTTCGTATGGTATTTCAACCTAAAGATATTTCGAAATTATTTACAGAATATAGGGAGGCATATAATGCAGCACGCACTACAGAAGCCTCTGGTAAAGAAAAAGATAAATCTTGTATAAATTTATATCCAAAAAATTTATGCGATTTTCTTGATAGAAAATTAAACACTTACTTTTGTATTAAGTCATATGTATTAGACCCTAAACAGTCAGAATTAGAATTGCCACAACTAACTCCGTATGAAAGAGAATGTTTTACTGATAACGCTTTAAAGAGAATTATTAGAATAGATATGATTGATGCTCAACGTGGATTTTCTGATCCTGATTCACCTGATGTCAGTGAAAGATCACGGAGACAACTATCTTCACAGATGCGCACTTATTATGATAGGCACTTGGATCCAGAGAAACTTCCCACGCCTGAGGATTTAGAAATGCTTGAAGTTACTGAACAAGCTAGGGATATATTTGATAAAAATCTTACTGAAAAATTTTCACCTTCAATTCAAGAATTGGAAGGGCTTGGCTACCCTGGTATAACTGACCCTAAAATCACCATTACAACGAAGGTTAGTACTAGCGAAACGCTGAAACACGATTCTGCTGTACAATATGCTCTAAGCAAAAACGATAAAACACTCAAGTTGCCAGAAAAATATAATGGTTTGGGTTATCAGAACCTTATTTCAATGATTTTTAATCTCATAAGTTTTCGAGATAGTTGGATGAGAGTTGGAAAAGCCAAAAAAGAAGAAAATAGCATTAATACAATCGAACCATTGCATATTGTTCTTGTAGAGGAGCCAGAAGCACATTTACATATGCAAGTTCAGCAAGTATTTATACGAAAGGCTTATTCTGTATTACGAAATCATAAGTTTCTTAAAGAAAACAAGGATTTCGGCACACAACTTGTTATAAGCACACATTCTAGTCACATTGCACGCGAGATGGACTTTGGAGATTTACGCTATTTCAAACGACTTCCAGAGTGTGAAGATTGTGATGTTGCTACAGCAAAAGTAATAAATTTATCTGACGTATTCGGCAAAGAAGCAAAAACAAATAAATTTGTAACTAGATACCTACAAACAACTCATTGCGACTTATTTTTTGCAGATGCTGCTATATTAGTAGAAGGCTCTGCTGAAAGTATGTTAATACCTCATTTTATAAGGAATCATTACCCTGAATTACATCAAAGATATATTTCTATTCTTAGTATCAATGGTAGACATTCACACCGCTTAAGCCCTTTAATCAATAAATTATGTTTACCAACATTAGTAATTTCAGATTTGGACTCTGCAGAACCAGATGGTCACCATAAGGTAGCTCGGCCATTACGAAACAAGGGATTAATAAGTAGCAATTATGCAATTACGAATTGGTTGGTTAAGGAAAAAGATCTAGATAAGCTTTTCGATCTTTCGGCAGAAAAAAAAGAATTTATTGATGAAACAGCTTATAAATATTCTATTCGAATTGCTTATCAGACTCCAATAGAAATTATTTTTAATAAGATGTCATATGAAGCATTATCGAGCACATTTGAAGATTGCATGATTTATACCAATTATGAATTATTTGAGAATTTTGAAGAAAGCGAAGATGTTGGAAGTATGGTAAAAAAAATAAGGGATGTAATAGATTCTGCAGAAACATTTGATGATCTTCAAAAAGAAATATATAGTGCGCTTAGAGCTGGAAAATCAGATCAAAAAGCTGAGTTCGCTTTAGATTTAATTTATGCAGTTGAACCAAGTCAGCTAAAGGTACCACCATATATTGCGGAAGGTTTAGAATGGCTACAGGATATACTAAGTACGGAGGAGTAATAGATAATGAAAGAAAGAAATGTTACTCAAGAATTATGTGATAATAATATAGATGATCATGTTGATGATAAAATAAAATTGTGTTTATCCCAAGATAGTCCTAGAAGTTTCTTTATGTTCGCTGGGGCAGGGTCTGGTAAAACACGAAGTCTAATTAATGCACTTTCTTTTATAGATAAAGAGATGGGGAAAAATCTTTCTGTTCATTCTAAACGGGTTGCGGTTATTACTTATACAAATGCAGCTTGTGATGAAATCTCTAAAAGAATAGAATATAAACCTAATTTTGTCGTATCAACTATCCACAGCTTCCTATGGGAATTAATAAAAAACTATCACGAGGATATTAAGGTCTGGATCATTAAATCTCTAAAAGAAGATATTGCTGAACTTAATAAAAAACAGGCTAAAGGGCGTGGAGGGAATGCTGCTATTAAAAGAGCAGAAGATATTAAAAGGAAAACTGATCGTCTTAATAAGATTGAAACTGTAAGAAAATTCTCCTATAACCCTAGTGGAGATAATGTAGGATATGATTCCCTAAACCATAGTGAGGTTGTTAAAATGGGTTCTGAATTTATAGCTACCGAGGAAACAATGCAAGAAATATTGGTTGGCAAATACCCCATCTTACTAATTGATGAGAGTCAAGATACAAAAAAAGAACTAATTGATGCTTTACTTATTGTTTACGAGAAATATAAAACCAAATTTATTATTGGCATGTTTGGTGACACTATGCAGAGAATATACATGGATGGCAAAGATAATTTAGCAAGTTGTATTCCTGACGAATGGGAAAAACCAGAAAAAATTATGAATCATCGTAGTGCGAAGCGGATAGTTACATTAGCTAATTCAATCCGAAATACTATTGATAAACAACAACAGCGACCACGTACCGATGCTAAAGATGGAACGGTTTGTTTATTTATAACAGACTCTTTATCTAATAAAGAAGATGCAGAACGGCGAGCGGCTAAAATTATGGCAGATAGAGCTATTGATAATGACTGGCTCGATGTTTCTAAATATAAAAGTTTAATATTAGAGCATCACATGGCAGCTAGTAGATTTGGATTTTTTGACTTATTCTCATCCCTTAATGAATCCAAATCTTTTGATACAGCTTTGCGTCAAGGTTCAATACCAGAACTATCATTTTTATCCAATGTTATTTCTCCTTTGGTAAAAGCATACCAAAATAATAATGACTTTGAAGTTACAAAAATTATACGGGAACACTCTCCTCTTTTAGATAAAAAAGTCTTTAGAAACAATTCTAAAGACCAGACCAAGTTACTTGAAGTAGCTGAAAATGCAGTTGGGGAATTACTTCTTCTTTGGAAAGATGGATCTATACCCGTTTGCATTGATATCTTAAAGGTTATTAAGCGAACTAACCTTTTTAGTCTCAACGATCGTGTAGAAGATATCATATCTGACCCAGTAAAAGACGAGGATAGGAAAGTAACGGCATTAAGAAATGCACTTTCAGTACCTTTTAGTGAGTTAGAAAATTATTCTGCATATGTGACTGAAAAGACACAATTTGCAACACATCAAGGAGTTAAAGGCTTAGAGTTCCCTAGGGTTATGGTCATTATGGATGATATTGAAGCAAAAGGTTTTTTATTTAGTTATGAAAAACTTTTCGGTGCTAAAGCAAAAACAGATACAGATATAAGAAACGAGCAAGAAGGGAAGGATACTGGAATAACAAGAACAGCAAGGTTATTTTATGTTGCATGTACAAGAGCAGAAAAAAGCTTAGCTGTTATTGCTTATACAGAAAATAAGGATGAAGTCAAAAAAAACGCAATTTTAAATGGATGGTTCTCAGATAATGAGATTGAATTTTTATAATGTAATTAGATATTTTGTGGTTTCCTTGTAATATATAGAGTTGTATTATTACTTTTATATAAAATTTATTAGAACGAAAGCACCTAACACTCAAAAGGAAAAGGTAATCAAAGAGGACTTAAAATATTTGTAGTTACCAATAATTAAAATGAAGATTAGAACAAAAGTTGTTTGCTTATATCAAGAGTAGAAAATTTCTATAAAGAGTTATGGTAAGTAGAAATAAAAATGATTGGAACAATTAAATCGTTTCTGCAATAATATGTTTCAAAATAGCAATATTCATGCTATAATATGTTATATTAATTATTGGAGGGAACAACATGGCCGTTAGTTATAAACCATTATGGATAGAACTAGCAAAAAGAGAGTTAAAGAGAACAGAATTTCAAGCTATGGCGGGTTTATCTTCAAATATTATAGCTAATATGGGGAAAAACAAGTATATTTCTATGAAAAATTTAGAAAAAATATGTGTATTTTTGGAGTGTACACCTAATGATGTCATAGAATTCAATAAAGGAGTGGGGCTTTAAATGGTTAGAACTGAAGATGAAGTTAGAGATAGTGCCAAAACCATTCTTGGATTTCATAATACTAAAGATGCAGTTTCAGGTACTGGTCAAATTACTACCTTTAATCAGTTAGGGTTCCCTGGTAATCCTAAAAAACCTGACGGATGGTATTTACCATATGATACAAGTAAAACAGCTATTATACTAGAAACAAAAGCTGAAAGTATTGATGTGGATACTAAAAAATGTGTCGATGAAATCCGTGAATATGGAGAAATTGTAATGAGGAAATACGATACTGTAATCGGTATTTTGTACAATGGAAAACATACAAGAATTTTTCGTAACAATAAACCAGTTGAGGCTCCTGATGAACTTCAAGTAAAAGATTTTTATATCAATCGTATTAAAGATGAGCCTTTAGACAAACAAAAAATTTATAGACTGACTGCAAATATAAACAATAATTTGCATTTTAATTTTGGTATTAAAAACTTATATTCTCGAATGGTTTTTACGGCGGCTGCCTTAGTAGCTGAACGTTACAGTAAATATGCTTTAATGAAAGGAATGGATTACGATTCCCTACATAATTCAATAAAATCAAATCTTAATAAATCATTAGAAGACTCAAGAAGGCAAAATCAGAAACTTGACATAATTATTGAAGTATATAGCGATATTCGTATGAATTATACAGAAAATCAAGAAGCGATTAATGAATTTGTCGAAGACATTAAAGATATTTCTAAAGCAATTAATTCAAATCATTGGGCTGGCGAAGATGTAATGGGTATTTTCTTTAATGAATTTAATCGTTATAAAGGGAAGTCAGAGCAAGGTCAAGTTTTTACTCCAGATCACATTACTAATTTCATGTATAGATTAATTGACTGTAATATGAATGATTATATTTTAGATGCAACTTGTGGCTCGGGTGCCTTCTTAGTTAAAGCTATGAGTAATATGATTATTGAAGCTGGTGGTGTTGATACCAATAAAGCGAAAGAAATCAAATCAAAAAGACTCTTTGGCATTGAAAATGATAAAGAATTATTTGCACTTGCTTGTGCAAATATGCTAATTCATAAAGATGGAAAAACAAATTTTGAATATATGGATTCTAGAACTGTTGAAGCTGGTAAATGGATTAAAGAAAAACCAATCACTAAGGTTCTAATGAACCCACCGTTTGAGAATAAATATGGGTGGGATAAGATTATTTTAAATGTTCTAAAAAATGTAGAACAGGGAACGCTATGTGCATTTATCCTGCCTGATAAAAAGCTTGAAAAAGCAAGTAAAAAGTTTCGTGAGGATTTGTTAGAAAGTAATCGTATCAAGACTATTGTAAAGTTTCCTGAAGAAATTTTTTTTGAAGGTATTACAACTTCTGTTTTCGTAATAGAAGCAGGGAGACCCCAGGAAGATGGCAATATCATTGCATATAACATTAAAGATGATGGTTTAGAAACTGTAAAGAATCAAGGTAGACAAGATATTCGTAATAACTGGTCGGATATCGAAGATTATTGGATAAAGGCAATCCAAAACGGCGAAGATCCTAAATATGGAACAAAACAAATTTTAGATCCTAGTAAACATTTGTCTTGGCAAATCCCCCAAAAACCCTTTGAGATATTTGAAGAAGATTTTAATAAAACTTTGATGGATTATATATTATTTAATGAAGGAATTAATGCAAATGAATTTAAAAATAAAGTTACTGAAAAAGTACTTTATTCATCTAAGGTAACTAGCTCAGTCGATGAGGTTATAATTTCATTAGAAAAAGGTGATATATATGACGAAAATTGATGTAAGTACATGGGGTGAGTATCAAATAGAAGTTATTTTCCCTATTATAAAACGACCTTCTTCAAGGAGTGTTAGTAATTACTTCCCAGGAGATGTACCTTTTGTTTCTTCTGGAAATTATGATAATGCAGTAGATAGTTATTGTAAACCGTTGCCAGATGAAGAATTGGAAAAAGGAAATTGTATTTCCGTTAGTCCTGTTGATGGTAGCACTTTTTATCAACCAAAAGATTTTTTAGGAAGAGGCGGTGGAGGCTCATCTATAATACTTTTATATAATACTCAATTAAATGAATATAATGGTTTATTTGTTAGTGCTATTATACGATCTTTTTTAAGCAAGAAATATGCTTATGGTGATATGGGGAATAGTGCAACTATAAAAAAAGAAGTTATTAAATTACCTCAAAGAAGTAATGGTGAACCTGACTGGGGGTACATGGAAGACTATATAAGAACTAGAATTGAAGAAGTTAGATCAATTATAAAAAAACTGAATTCAATGCTGTAAAACTTATTAGAGTATTTCAACGCTTATTCGAATAAAATAAAAAACGACTTGACTCATAAGAAAGAAGTCGCTTTTTATTGTAGAAGTAAAAAGTGATTTGGGATTGTCAATGTATGATGATTCCAATCCTGTAGGAGAATTTCAAAAAGCGAAAATACTCAACAACTGAAAAGGGCTAACCAATAAAAGATTCTTAAAACATTTTAGAGTTAGCCAATAATTAAAATTGAACAAGAAAGCAAAAAGTTGTTTGTCCTTATAGAGAGCAAACAACTTTTTTATATAGATAAAATTGAATAGTAGCATTTTTACAATGAGTTAGTTCACACAACTAGCTCTTTTTTTATGCTCAAAAACTGAAAGGAGGAATAAATTTGAATGCAAAAATCATTGCCATAGCCAATCAAAAAGGCGGTGTTGGCAAAACAACCACCTGTGCCAACTTAGGTATAGGTTTAGCTATGGAAAATAAGAAAGTATTACTTGTGGATGCAGACCCTCAAGGCAGTTTATCCATTAGTTTAGGGCATTCACAGCCAGATAGTATTGATACAACTCTTGCTACACTCATGGGAAAGGTGATTACTGATACAGCCTTTGAGCCTAAAGAGGGTATTTTAAAACATGATGAAGGGGTGGATTTACTCCCTGCTAACATTGAGTTATCTAGCATGGAAGTATCCCTTGTTAATGCCATGAGCAGGGAAACCATACTTAAACAATACCTTGATACGGTGAAAAAACAGTATGACTATATTCTTTTAGACTGTATGCCCTCTTTGGGAATGCTGACAATTAATGCCCTTGCTGCGGCAGATAGTGTAATCGTTCCTGTACAAGCGGATTATCTCCCAGCAAAAGGATTAGAACAGCTATTGCAGACCATTGGAAAGGTACACAGACAGATAAATCCAAAATTGAAAATTGACGGTATTCTCTTAACTATGGTAGATGGGCGTACTAATTTTGCAAAGGACATCAGTGCATTGGTAAGAGAGACTTATGGAGGCAGTATTAAAGTATTTAATGCTGATATACCTCGTTCAGTAAAAGCCGCAGAAATTAGTGCAGAGGGAAAAAGCATCTTCGCCCATGACCCAAAGGGAAAGGTTGCAGAAGGATATAAAAATCTGACCAAGGAGGTGCTTAAAATTGAAAAGATCCGCCAAAAACATAAAGCTGGCATCAGTAGATGATTTATTCTCCACAGAAGAAAGCAGGGCTGATGAAAACCGAGAGAAGATAATTGAAATCCCTTTAACAGAACTGTTTCCTTTTAAAGACCACCCATTTAAGGTAATTGACAATGAAGCCATGTTTGACACAGTGGAAAGTGTTAAACAATATGGTGTTCTTGTTCCAGCCATTGCAAGACCTCGTGATGAAGGTGGTTATGAACTTGTTGCAGGGCATCGAAGAAAAAGAGCCTGTGAACTTGCTGAGCTTGATATTATGCCTGTTATAGTCCGTAACCTTGACGATGATGCCGCCATTATCATTATGGTTGACAGCAACTTGCAGAGAGAAAATATCTTACCAAGTGAACGAGCCTTTGCATTTAAGTTAAAATTAGAGGCTATTAAAAGGCAGGGTGCAAGGACGGATTTAACTTCTGTCCAAGTTGGACAGAAGTTAAATGCAAGGGAAGTTGTAGCAAAGGAATCGGGTTCAAGTGCCATACAGGTACAACGCTATATCCGTCTTACCCACCTTATCCCCGAAATACTTTCAATGGTAGATGAAAAGAAAATAGCCTTTAATCCTGCTGTAGAGCTATCATTTCTTAAAAAAGAGGAACAAACTGATTTACTTGATGCTATGGATATGGAGCAAGCTACTCCCTCGCTTTCACAGGCACAGCGTTTAAAGAAGTTTAGCAATGAAGGAAAATTAACCCTTGAAGTAATGAGTGCCATTATGAGTGAGGAAAAGAAAGGTGATTTAGATAAAGTAACTCTTACAGGAGATAAGCTAAAAAAGTATTTTCCAAAGTCATACACTCCTAAACAAATGGAGGAAACCATTATGAAACTACTTGAAGGATGGCATAAAAAACGGACAAGGGATCAAGAAAGATAGACAATAATATAGGCAGGAAAAGAGGTGATACTTATGGCAGTCTTCAGAGTAGAAAAAACACGAGATTATACGGTTATGTCAAATCACCATTTGAGAAATACAGAACTTTCATTAAAGGCAAAAGGCTTACTATCCCTTATGCTTTCTCTTCCAGAGAATTGGGATTATACAACAAAGGGACTTTCACGGATATGTAAGGATGGTATTGATAGTATAAACAGTGGGGTAAAGGAACTTGAGGCTAATGGTTATGTTATTCGCAGACGGTTACGTAATGGAAAAGGACAATTAACTACAACAGAGTATACAATTTTCGAACAGCCACAATCCCTTGATACTACTGATGTTCCACCTAAAGGGGAAAATCCAACACAGGAGGAACCAATACTGGAAAACCCAATCTTGGATAAACCTAAACAGGATGAACCTATCTTGGAAAAACCCCACCAATTAAGTACTAATATATTAAATACTGATTTATTAAGTATGGAGGTATCAAATCCTTATCCATCAAATCAGTATCCAGCAAATAAAGAACCACAAGAAAAAAAGATGGGATATGATTCGATTGGATTGAAAAGCGTAAAAGAAGTCAAAGGACTGGTATTAAAAAATATTGAATACGAGTATATAAAAACTCACCATGACTGTGGACGCTTAGATGAAATTGTAGAGCTCATGGTAGAAACTCTATGCTCCACAAAGGACACTATCAATATTTCAGGAGATGATTACCCTGCACAGCTTGTTAAAGAAAAGTTGTTACGAATTAACAGTCTCCATATCGACTATGTATTCGAGTGCCTGAAAAAGACTACCACCTATATTCGTAACATCAAGAGATATCTACTGACAACACTTTTTAATGCTCCCTCAACTATAGACAACTACTATTCAGCACTTGTAAATCACGATTTTAAAGGAAAATATTAAGGTGTTTTGCACCTGTTTTATAGGAATAGCAAGATGCCTTTTTTGTACCCAAAATTAGGAAAGGAGTTTTGAAGAATGAAAAGACCAATGGCGTACATTACGGCGGCTTGGGGAAAGAACGAGTTTGAAAACACGGAAACCGCCGCTAAATATTGCAGAAAAATCTATGAGGCAGGTTTTACCCCCATGTGTCCCCTTTTATTTCTCCCGCTTTATCTAAACGATGAAATCCCGGAGGAACATAAGGACGGGATTGATATGGCAAGGGATATGTTAAGGCGTTCCCGTGTGCTTGTGGTTTGCGGTGATGTGATAGATGAAAATGTAAAAAATGACATTGCCACTGCCGAGCGACTTCGTATTACAGCTACTACCCTTGAGGGAATTTTGACAGTCAAGGGACATGGGAGGGAAAAAGCCAATGTCTGACTATCTCCTTAGACGGTTGCTTGTTCCACCGTAATAAATATTTTCAAACCATGAAAGGAGGATTTTATTATGCAAGAAGAAGTAGAAAACAGGTCGGTAGCACTTGTTATCAACGGTACAAAGCTGACAGCAAGAACGTTAAAATCAGCTATTCTTAAATATTTAGCATGGCGTAAAAACAAGAAAGTAAAAGAACCTGTAATTCCTCGTGGAAAGCAGAGTGTCAAAAACCTTGCAAAGCAAGACCAAGGGCTGAGTAACATTGAGGTAACGGATAAAAATATCAAGAGCTTTGAACGTGTGGCAAAGAAATATGGTGTGGACTTTGCCATCAAAAAAGATAAATCAGTATCACCACCTAAATACCTTGTCTTTTTCAAGGGCAGGGATGCAGATGCCATTACTTCTGCCTTTACTGAATTTACAGCAAAGACTATGAGGAAAGCAGCAAGACCCTCTGTCTTAGCACAGCTTAAAAAGTTTACTGATCTTGTAAAAAATACTATTACCGACAGGGTAAAATCCAAAAGCAAGGAGCAAAGCCTATGAATGGAAAAATTAGAAAACTCCTCATTCTGAATATCCCCTATCTTTTGCTTGCCCTCTTCTTTACAAAGGTATCGCAGGCATGGAGGTATTCAGCAGGATTTGACCTTGGACAAAAGATATTAAATCTTACAGAAGGTTTTTCAATAGCTTTTCATAGTCCACTCCCAAGCTTTTACCCACATGATTTATTGGTAGGGATAGTATTTGCTGCTATAATCCGTCTTGTTGTTTATATTAAAGGAAAAAACGCTAAGAAATATAGAAAAGGTATAGAGTATGGCTCAGCACGTTGGGGTAATGCCAATGATATTCGCCCTTTTGTAGACCCCGTATTCCGAAACAATGTGATACTTACACAGACAGAAAAATTAATGATGTCAAACCGTCCAAAGAATCCCAAGAATGCAAGAAATAAAAATGTGCTTATTGTAGGTGGTTCTGGTTCCGGTAAAACAAGGTTTTGGTTAAAACCTAATCTCATGCAGTGTCACAGCTCCTATGTGGTCACTGATCCAAAGGGCAGCATTGTTGTGGAATGCGGGAAGTTATTACAGCGAGAGGGATATAAAATTAAAATTCTCAATACCATCAACTTCAAAAAATCTATGCACTATAATCCCTTTGCTTACATCAAAAGCGAAAAGGATATCTTGAAATTAGTTACCACACTAATTGCCAATACCAAAGGAGAGGGAAAGGCAGGGGATGATTTTTGGGTAAAAGCAGAAACTCTACTCTATACTGCACTTATGGGATACATCTATTTTGAGGCTCCCGAACATGAGCAAAATTTCTCCACCCTTATTGAGTTTATCAATGCCTCTGAAGTTCGGGAAGATGATGAGGACTTTAAAAATCCAGTAGATTTAATGTTTGATGCCTTAGAGGAAAAAGACCCAGAGCATTTTGCTGTAAGGCAGTACAAGAAGTACAAATTAGCAGCGGGCAAAACCGCAAAGTCTATTCTCATCTCCTGTGGTGCAAGGCTGGCTCCCTTTGACATTAGGGAATTACGAGAGCTGACTGCCTATGACGAAATGGAACTGGATACCTTGGGAGATAGAAAAACTGCCCTATTTATTATCATCAGCGACACAGACGATACCTTTAATTTCTTGGTATCCATGGCATACACACAACTTTTCAATCTTCTCTGCGATAAGGCAGATGATGTTTACGGTGGCAGATTACCTATTCATGTAAGATGCCTAATTGATGAAGCTGCAAATATTGGACAAATACCAAAATTGGAGAAACTGATGGCTACCATTCGTTCAAGAGAGATTTCTGCTTGCCTTGTTTTACAGGCACAAAGTCAACTAAAGGCTCTCTATAAAGATAATGCGGATACCATTATCGGCAACTGTGACAGCATGATTTTCCTTGGAGGAAAGGAGAAAACCACCCTCAAGGATTTATCAGAAACCCTTGGTAAAGAAACCATTGATATGTTTAACACTTCTGATACCAGAGGTTCACAAAGAAGTTATGGGCTTAATTATCAAAAGCTGGGGAAGGAGCTTATGAGTATGGATGAACTTGCTGTAATGGATGGTGGCAAGTGCATTTTACAGCTAAGAGGTGTTCGCCCGTTTCTCTCCGAAAAGTATGACATTACACAGCACCCCAATTACAAATACTTATCGGATTTTGATAAAAGAAACACCTTTGATATTGAAAAATATCTGTCCACAAAGTTAAAACCAAAGCCTAATGAGGTATACGATGTTTACGAAGTTGACCTTACAGATGAAACTGAAACCGTATAGTAGCGGTTATTTTTTTACCTAAAAACAAAATAAAGAAATTAGGAGGATATAATTATGGCATTTTTTAATTCAGCAGTAGATGTATTACAGACACTTGTTATTGCCCTTGGAGCAGGACTTGGAATTTGGGGGGTTATTAATTTACTTGAAGGCTATGGAAATGATAATCCAGGTGCAAAATCACAAGGTATGAAACAACTCATGGCTGGCGGTGGCGTAGCACTGATCGGCATGACCCTTGTACCTTTGCTTTCCGGATTGTTCGGTTAAAAGGTAACATCTTATGCAAAGTATCATCGACAGTATTACTGAGTGGCTCAAAGAGATGTTAGTCGGTGGTATTACGGAAAATTTGTCGGGGATGTTCGATGACGTCAATCAAAAGGTTGGCGAAATCGCAGGGGAAGTAGGAATGACACCGTCAGCATGGAATGGCGGTGTCTTCTCTATGATACAATCCCTTTCCGAAACCGTAATTATACCAATTGCCGGCATCATCTTGACCTTTGTCATGTGCTACGAGCTGATACAAATGGTCATTGAGAAAAACAATCTTCACGATATTGAAACTTTTATGTTCTTTAAATGGGTTTTTAAAACCTTTGTAGCCGTAATGATAGTAACCAATACCTTTAACATCATTATGGGGATTTTTGATGTATCACAGCATGTGGTGTCCAATGCCGCAGGAGTGATTATCTCAGATACTAGTATAGATATAACCGCCTCTATAGCAGATATGGAAACCCGGCTTATAGAAATGGAGCTTGGTCCACTGCTTGGAATATGGCTGCAAAGTATGTTTGTAGGAATGACCATGCGTGCATTGACTATCTGCATTTTCGTAGTCATCTATGGACGTATGATTGAGATTTATCTTATGACTTCCCTTGGAGCAATCCCCTTTGCCACCATGGTAAACCGTGAATGGGGAGGCATGGGACAAAACTACCTGAAATCAATGCTTGCTCTTGGCTTTCAAGCCTTTCTCATTATGGTATGTGTAGGCATATATGCGGTATTAGTACAATCTATTGCCACGGACAGCGACATTATGGGAGCTATTTGGACTTGTGTAGGATACACGGTACTCCTATGCTTTACCCTATTTAAAACAGGCTCACTGTCAAAGAGTATTTTCAGTGCCCATTAACAAAATGAAAGGAGAATTTTATGGCTTATGTACCTGTACCAAAGGATTTAAGTAATGTCAAAACAAAGGTTATGTTTAATCTTACTAAAAGGCAGCTTATCTGCTTTTCTATCGCTCTATTAGTAGGCTTACCAATGTTCTTCCTGCTAAAGGATAGAACAAATACAAGCGTCGCATCTTTGGTAATGATTTTTTCCATGTTGCCTTTTTTTATGTTCGCTATGTATGAAAAACATGGGCAGCCACTTGAGGTTATTTTAAAACATTACTTTGCTGTGCGTTTCTTAAATCCAAAACAAAGACCCTATAGAACAAATAACTTCTATGCCGTTATCATGCGGCAAGCAAAGCTAGATAAGGAGGTAAAACACATTGTCACAGGTAAACAAAGTAACTCGCTCAAACGCAAAGCTGACAAGAGCAGATAGGAAAGAAATTAACGCTGCTATTTTACGGGCAAGGAATACTAATAAAAAGGAAAAGTCAGCACAAGACAGTATTCCTTATCTGCGTATGTTTCCCGATGGTATTTGTCATGTTACGGATCAGCTCTATACAAAGACTATAGGTTTTCAAGACATCAATTATCAACTGGCTCAAAATGAGGATAAGACAGCAATCTTTGAAAGTTGGTGTGACTTCCTAAACTATTTTGATAGCTCCATTTACTTTCAATTTTCCTTTCTCAATATGACTGCAAATGCTAAGGATTATGAGAGCAGTATTGCTATCAAACCACAGGAGGATGATTTTGATAGTATCCGTACTGAATATGCAGATATGCTCCATAATCAGCTTGCAAAGGGAAACAATGGTTTGACGAAAACCAAGTATCTAACCTTCGGCATTGATGCTGATAACATTAGAATTGCAAAGCCGAGGTTAGAGAGAATTGAAAATGACCTATGGAATGGACTAAAGCGAATGGGAGTATCGGCAGAATCCCTTGATGGAAAAGAACGATTAAGGCTTTGCCATAATATTATTAGAATGGATGGCAATGAGCAGTTTAATTTTGATTGGAAATGGCTTGTGCCATCAGGATTATCTACTAAAGATTTTATTGCCCCCTCATCTTTTGAATTCCGAGATGGCAGAACCTTTAAAACAGGTAATAAATATGGTGCAGTTTCCTTTTTACAGATACTGGCTCCCGAACTCAATGACAGGGTACTGGCTGATTTCCTTGATATGGAAAGCAATCTTTTAATTACCATGCACATTCAGTCCCTCGACCAGATAAAGGCGATTAAGACTATTAAACGTAAAATTACCGACCTTGATAAAATGAAAATCGAGGAACAAAAAAAGGCAGTCCGTTCCGGTTATGACATGGATATAATCCCCTCTGACCTTGCCACCTATGGTGGAGAGGCGAAAAAACTACTTGCAGATTTACAGAGCAGAAACGAGAGAATGTTTCTTATGACATTTCTTGTGATGAATACAGCTGATAACAAACAACAGCTTGAAAACATTGCATTTCAGGCATCTGGAATTGCACAAAAACATAACTGTTCATTGATAAGGCTGGACTTTCAACAGGAGCAGGGACTTATGTCCTCTTTACCTCTTGGACTAAATCAGATTAGCATACAAAGAAGTCTAACTACTTCTGCTACAGCGATTTTCGTTCCCTTTACTACACAGGAACTGTTTCAATCAAGGGGAGAGTCACTGTATTACGGTCTGAATGCCCTAAGTAACAATCTTATTATGGTAGACCGAAAAAGGCTGAAAAACCCTAATGGCTTAATTTTAGGAACTCCGGGAAGTGGTAAGTCCTTCTCTGCAAAGCGTGAAATAACCAATATCTTTCTTATTACCAGTGATGACATTATTATTTGTGACCCCGAAGCAGAGTATTATCCCCTTGTAGACCGATTAGGAGGGCAGGTAATTAAGATTTCCCCTACATCTGGAGACTATATCAACCCTATGGATATTAACCTTAATTATTCCGATGATGAAAGTCCTTTATCCTTAAAATCAGACTTTATATTGTCTTTATGTGAGCTTATTGTAGGTGGTAAAGAAGGATTACAGCCTGTGGAAAAAAGTATTATAGACCGTTGCGTCCGACTTATTTATGCCGACTACCTTGCTGACCCTGTAGCAGAAAAGATGCCTATTTTGGAAGATTTGTATAATGCCCTTGAAAATCAGCAGGAAAAAGAGGCACAGCATATTAGAGCCGCCCTTGAAATCTATGTAACTGGTTCATTAAATGTATTTAATCACCGTACCAATGTGGATATTACAAATCGTCTTGTCTGCTTTGATATAAAGGAATTAGGTAAGCAATTAAAGAAACTGGGTATGCTCGTGGTACAAGACCAAGTTTGGAACAGGGTAACGGTAAATCGTGCTGAAAAACGTGCCACTCGTTACTATATGGATGAGTTTCACTTGCTTTTGAAGGAAGAACAGACAGCCGCCTATTCTGTGGAGATATGGAAAAGGTTTAGAAAATGGGGAGGAATTCCTACAGGCATTACCCAAAATGTTAAAGACCTACTATCTTCTCGTGAAGTGGAGAATATCTTTGAAAACTCCGACTTCATCTATATGCTTAACCAAGCATCGGGAGATAGACAAATCTTAGCAAAACAGCTTAACATCTCCCCTCATCAGCTTTCCTATGTAACCCAATCAGGAGAAGGTGAAGGACTATTGTTTTACGGCAATGTGATACTACCATTTACCGATAAATTCCCAAAAGATACGGAACTCTACCGTATTATGACCACTAAGCCAACTGAAATGGCAAAGGATTAGGAGGTATTTTATGAGTAAAAAAAGTAAAAGACCATTCCGTCCTGCTGGAAAGGTATCGAGGCTTACCTTTACTGATGAAGAACGTGCCGACCCTGAACTTGAAAAGCCTTTGAAGAAAGCAGAAAAGGCAGCGGATAAATTAGAAAAGGCACAGGAAAAAATCCCAAAGAAAAAACATATCAATAAGGAACGTACTTTTGATGTCAAAACAGGCAAAGCAAAGGTGCGTTTATATTTTGAAGAGACAGATAAACCAAAGCCACCCTCTAAACTATCCCATTCTTTTAAGACAATTCCACAGAGGGAGTTGCTTAATAAAATTCATAAGGAGATCCGTGAAGGTGAACAGGACAATGTAGGAGTGGAGGCAGCTCATAAGACAGAGCAAGGCATGGAGTTTGGAGCAAGACGAATACACAGTGCCTATCGCAGTCATAAGCTGAAACCCTACCGGAATCTTGCCAAAGCAGAAAATCAGACAGTTAAAGTAGAGGTGAATTATCTTTATAAAAAGAGTTTACGAGATAATCCCAAAGTTAGCACCAATCCAATATCCCGTTGGCAGCAAAAGCAGGCAATTAAAAAACAATACATGGCAAATCAGTATGGAAAAGGTGCTAAGTCAGCTCATCAAACAGCTAAGGATGTAAAAACAGCAGTAAAAAAGACAAGAAGTACCACTGAAAAAATTACACAGTTTGTTGTCAGAAATAAAAAGGGCATTTTGATTGCCCTTGGAATTGGGGCAGTCCTTATGTTTTTAATAAGTACAATATCTTCCTGCTCCATAATGATGGAGGGCGGTTTTCAAAGTATAGTAGGTACTTCTTACACTTCTGAGGACGAGGACATAATAGCAGTAGATGATGATTATACCCTACTGGAAAGGGCATTACAGGCACGCATTGACAATATAGAAACCGAATATCCAGGTTATGACGAATACCAATACCATTTAGATGAAATCGGACACAATCCCTTTACCCTAGCCTCTTATCTGACGGCAAAGTTACAGGTATATAAAAGGTCCGAGGTACAGGATGAACTTAGAGCCTTGTTTGATGAACAATACTCCATTACTACCCATGAAGAAATAGAAGTACGTTATCGAACAGAAACACGCACTGATACATGGACAGATGAGGAGGGGAATACCCACAGTGACACTTATACGGTAGAAGTTCCCTATGACTATTACATTCTTCATATTACTCTGAAGAATAAAGACATCAGTATTATTGCTGACAGTCATTTAACTGGGGAGCAGTATGAAATGTTCAGTGTGTATATGGAAACCCAAGGTAATAAGTCTTACTTGTTTGAGGGTAATATTTATGCTCCTAATATGGGTGAATATACAGATTATGATATACCACCAGATGCACTGACTGACCCTGCTTTTGCTGCTCTTATTCATGAGGCGGAAAAGTATTTAGGCTATCCCTATGTATGGGGTGGCAGTTCCCCCTCTACCAGTTTTGACTGTTCTGGCTTTGTATGTTGGGTACTGAGAGAATCAGGAGTTTATAATATTAGCAGGACAACGGCACAAGGTATTTTTAATCAATGTGCCATAATACCACCAGGTGAAGCAAGACCCGGAGATATTATCTTCTTTACAGGGACTTATGCAAGCAGTGGTGCAGTATCTCATGTTGGTATTTACGTTGGAAATGGCATGATGATCCACTGCGGAAACCCCATACAGTATGCCTCTGTAAATAGCACCTATTGGACACAACATTTCTATGCCTATGGGCGTTTGGATTAGGAGGGATTCAATGAGTAAAAAGAAAGAAAAAGTTATTTTAGAAATAGCAAAAACAAAGGAAAAAATATCTGTTTTACAGAGTAAGCTACGAGAATTGGAGCGAAAGAAAACAGAACTTGAAAATACGGAGATTGTAGAACTTGTTCGCAGTACCAAAATGAACACCACTGAACTATCTGAATTTTTAAAGGCGTATCGAGAAAAAAACGATGCGTCTTTTTTCATTCAAAAACAGGAGGAAATAAACCATGAAGAAAATTAAGATTCGTATCTTTGCTACTTTATTTGCAGTATTTCTTTGCTTACTAGCATTTCCAATAACAGCTTTTGCAGGTGGTGGTGAAGAAATTCCACATATTTCTGAAGAAACTGAAACATCAAAAACTGACCCTGCTCCTCTCACTCCCGATGGTAATCTCACCCTTGTAGACGATATTTCAGAGGAAGAAGCCGAGGATAAGCAATTCGTGACCCTTGTTTCCAAGAACGGAAACTATTTTTACTTAGTAATCGACCGGGCTGAAGACAAAGAAAATGTCTACTTCCTCAACCTTGTGGATGAGGCAGATTTACTTGCACTCATTGAAGGAGAAACCCCAGAACAGCCTCAAGTATCACAAGTATGTAACTGTACCGAACTTTGTGAAGATGGAAAGGTAGACCCGAATTGTCCTCTTTGTAGGAATGACCTTACTAAATGTACAGGAAAGACTACGACCTCTACTTCTGAACCTGAAATTAAGGAAGAGAAAGGTAATGGTGCAGGAAGTACATTGCTTATCTTACTGATTGTAGGTATAGCAGGTGGTGGATTTTACTATTTCAAAGTGTTGAAAAATAAAGGAAATCCCAAAGGCAATACATTACTTGAAGAATATGATTTTGAAGATGATGATGACGATGAGTATGAATTCGAAATTGAGGATGAGGATGAAGAAGATGAAAGTGAGGATATTTAATGACCTATTTTACAGACAGTGTTTATGAAAAAATGATGGTACAAAAACCTATATACGGGCGGAAGAAAACATCTCCTGCCCCTAATAATAAAAGGCGTAAAAAAAGAGATGGTTCTATAAATAAAAAAGAGCCTACCCTTACACATAAGGAAAGGAAGAAAAAATAATGAAATTAATTATAGCAGAAAAACCTTCTGTAGCTCAAAGTATTGCCACTGTAATCGGTGCTGATAGCAGAAAAGATGGATATATGGAAGGCAAGGGCTATCTTGTGTCATGGTGTGTGGGGCATTTGGTGGAACTTGCATCTGCTGACCTGTATGATGAAAAATATGCTAAATGGCAGTATAAAGATTTGCCTATCCTACCCTCTAATTGGGAATATGTCATCTCAAAGGGCAAAGAAAATCAGATGAAAATCATTGGAGGATTGATGAAACGCAGTGATGTTACGGAGATTATTGCAGCTACAGATGCAGGCCGTGAAGGAGAACTTATCTTCCGATTGGTATATGAAAAGTTCTCTTGTAAAAAGCCTATTAAAAGGCTTTGGATTTCATCAATGGAGGAAAGTGCCATTGATGAAGGTTTAAAAAATCTTCGGAATGGATCAGATTATGAATTGCTTTATCAATCTGCACTCTGCCGAGCCAAAGCGGATTGGATTGTAGGCATTAACGCCACCAGATTGTTTTCCCTTCTCTATGGGCAGACCTTAAATGTAGGTAGGGTCATGTCTCCTACCCTTACCATGATGGTGGAACGTGAGGGAAATATCACCAACTTTAAAGCAACGCCTTTCTATACCGTACAGCTTGATTTAGGCAGTCTTACTCTATCAGGAGATAGACTTCAAGAAAAACAGGAGGCAGAAACTTTACGCAATGCTTGTGACGGTCAGAATATAACCATTGAATCGGTGGAACGAAAAGAAAAATTAGAAAAACCACCTAAACTCTATGACCTTACCACCTTGCAAAGAGAGGCAAATAGGCAGCTTGGTTTTACCGCAGAGCAGACCCTCGAATATATTCAAAGTCTTTATGAAAAGAAATTAGTAACCTATCCTCGAACAGACAGCCGTTATGTTACTGAGGATATGAGAGACAGTATACCTGCTTTGGTAAAAACCGTAGCAGGATTTTTTACGTCTGAAAATGTACAACTACCTATTAATACAGGACAAATAATTGATAATAGCAAGGTAAGTGACCATCATGGGATTATTGCTACTCTGGGTGTAGAAAACTATGACATTCACTCACTTCCCTTTGGTGAAAGAGAAGTCTTACTCCTTATCGCCTTGCGTTTAATTTGTGCAGTTGGGGATAGCTGTCGCTATGCAGAAACCCTTATAACTGCAAAAGATAATGGTGCTATATTTACAGCAAAGGGAAAAACCATACTTGAGGAAGGTTGGAAAGCAGTCCAGAAAATATATCTTGATACTAAAAAGGAACAACATCAAGAAGAAAAAGACACTAGCCTGCCACCTGTTGCCCAAGGCGAAGTATTTCCTGTAAAAGCAACGATTAAAGAAGGAAAAACCAGTCCACCAAAGCATTTTACAGATGATACCTTGCTTTCAGCTATGGAAAATGCAAATAATGCAGTAGATGATGCAGAACGTAAAGGAATTGGTACTCCTGCCACTCGTGCAGGAATTTTAGAAAAACTTATCAAAACTGGATTGGCAGAGCGTAAGGGGCAGAAAAAGACAAAGCACTTTATTCCTACTCATAAGGGAATTGCTTTGATTACAGTTTTACCAGAAGTCATAAAATCAGCACAACTTACCGCCGAATGGGAGGAACAGCTAAAGCAAATTGAACATGGAACACTCTCTCCAATGACCTTTTTAGATAGTATATCCCATATGACAAAAGATCTTGTATCCACCTATAAAATCATTGATGGTGCAGATACCCTTTTTCCTTCAAATGCTAAAGGGGAAACTATCGGTAAATGCCCTCGGTGTGGTAGTAATGTATTAGAGAATAAGAAAGGATTTTGCTGTGAGAGCAGAGCTTGCGGTTTTGCTTTATGGAAAGCAAATAAGTTTTTCACTGCCAAGAAAAAGAAATTAACCAAGACCATAGCAAGAGAACTTTTGAAAAATGGCAAAGTAGTATTAAAAGGCTGTTACTCTGAAAGAACAGGTAAAACCTATGATGCCATTATCATTCTCAATGATAATGGTGGTAAATATGTGAATTTTAAAATGGAGTTTCCTACAAAGAAAGGAAGGTAAAGCATGAGTATTAAAAACCTGGTTAAGACGATTTTAGACATTGAAGTAAGTACGGAAGATATACTAAAGTTACATGAAAACCCACAAAAATATACTAATAGTGAAGAGGATGCTGAAAAGTTAAAGGATTTGTTCTTGCTTATGGATTTAGCGGATAGACAGGAGGTGGATGAAGATGGCAACTACTGATGAACTTCGTTATATTCAAGCCTTTTCAAGAATTATCGGTGTAAAGGAGGATGACGCTATAGAATATGCCCAGAGAAAGGGATTAAATGCCTTGGTGGACAATGCCACACAGCTCCTTGCTACTCCAGTTCAACGGGAAAAACATCAAGCCTTTCTCGATTTATATAGAATGAGCCGTGGTATCAATACTCGAAACCCTGTAATTAATTCACCTGAAAGTGCATCTGCCTTTTTTCATTCGGTGATGGATAATATTTATGATAAGGAAGCATTTGTCGTAGCATTTCTCAACACCAAGAATCGTGTTATTGACCATGAAGTTGTGTCCGTTGGAACGATTAATAGCTCACTGGTACACCCAAGGGAAGTCTTTAGAAATGCCATCATTAACAAAGCGAATTCAGTTATTTTATGCCATAACCACCCATCTGGAGATTTAACTCCAAGTACAGAGGATATTAACATTACCAGACGCTTAGAGGAGACTGGAAAACTATTAGGGATTAAAGTTTTAGATCACTTAATTATTAATGGCATTAATCATAAAGAGCTATATTCCTTTAAGGCAAAGGGAGTACTGGAAACAGTAGAAAATTATGATATTAACGCATCACAATCAATAAAAGAAGGGGAAAATGGTTTTACTGGGACAGAAAAGGAACAAGAATCTGATTTTATGATACCAATACAAGAACATATCTATCCTTTGCCTGACCCTGACATAAGCATTAAAGAGCGCAATTCTTACGGATATTTAGATGATGAGATGCTACCACTATCAAGAGAACGTGCCGCAGAATTATTTGAACAAGGTTTGTCAGTGTACCTACTTTATGAAGATGATACTGAGGCAATGGCTTTTGACCTTGAGGATATTGATAATCACAGTGGGATATTCGGAATTCATCGTACTGACTGGATAGAATTACAAGATTACGAGGCAATTAAAGACAAAGAAAAATCTTCTGTATCGGAACTTGAACAGAGATTTTTAGAAACTCCAACTGACTCCTTTGCAATTTATCAGATTAAAAGAGGCGAGGAACTCCGGGATTATCGATTTGAAGGATTAAAACGATTACAAGGTGCTGGTAATTCTGTAGACCATGATAATTATGAACTTATCTATACCTCACCCTTAACAAATTATAACGGAAATCAAAATCATACCCTTAACAAGCTCTATGAACAATTTAATATAAATCACCCTACTGATTTTAAGGGACATTCCCTTTCTGTTAGCGACATCATTGCTTTAAAGGTGAATGATAGGATATCTTTTCATTACGTTGATAGCTTTGGTTTTATTGAACAACCACACTTTCTTCCTCAAAGAAACTACTTAGAAACAGCTGAAAAATCAATAGAGCAAAATTATAACCAACTGGACGGTATTATCAATAATAAGCCTACTGTAGCAGAAAGAAAGGAAAAGAAATCTTCTGTAGTGGAACAACTTAAAACAAAGCCTTTCATAGAAAAAGATAAGCAGAAAAAAATACCTCAAATAGGTACTGAAAAGGAGCGATGATTAATGAGTAAATTTACCGTAGAAGAAAGGAATTTAATATGTATCTACAACACAGGCACAAGAACGGATTTGCTTTCAGAACTTGCAGAAATGAAAACTCATTTGGGAAAAGTTGAAACTGAACTTTTGGAGCTTACACAATCAGTTATGGATAAGATAACTGTTATGAATGATGGAGAGTTTAACTGCATTACAGCAGAATTAATTGCTGATTTTAAGGGATAACTTTTGTTAATCGATAAAAAAGAAGGGAGAAACAAATGAGTATGAGAAAGATTTACCGTGAAGTAGCAAAGAAACACGGCGTTTCTGTAAAAGAAGTAAAAGAAGAGATGCAGAAAGCTTTAGACCATGCATATAGCAATACAGCTGATGATGGAGTTATAGTAGCTTATCAAAAACAAGTACCATCAAAAGGAGACATACCTACACCTGAAGAGTTTATAAAGTATGCAGTAAATAAAGTAAAAGAATAAGACGAAACTACCCAGTATAGGGATTATTCTGTATTGGGTAGTTTTGTTGATTATATAGTAATCTTATTAAAGAAATATTAAGGGATTAATATGATATAATATATTTGGGTAGAATTAGGTGTCGCATCAGTAAATTTATATGAACCAAGAGAATAAAAAGGGGAGATATGATATGGATTATATTTGGTTTGATGATAAGAGTTCGATTATAAATCAACTCCCGAGGAATTTTAAGTCAGCAGCAATAATACTTAGCCCATTCATTCAAATGCCATCAAATTGGGTGAGTTTCAAACAGAAAAATTGGTTTGAAGTAAAATATCCATCTGACGAGGAAATATTAAGATATGGTAAGGCTATCTCATGGAAAACTATTGAGCAAGAAAGTAGTTTTAGTAATCATAAAGAACTTGCTGTGGCTTTAAAAACTTCAATTTTAGCACTAGAACCTGAATATTCAAGAATTGATTTAATGGAAAAGATAAACCTAAAAAGAAACATATATTATCCATCTGAAGACAGTCTGTCGCCACTTTTAATTAAAGATTTTTTAAATGTGATTTCTTCAAAGGGCGCTAATAATCTTTACTTCTCAGCACCTACTCAGAACAAGAGTGGTATACTGCAAATTAAAACAACAACTACTCTAGATATATGTGATATAAGTAATGGTGAATTAATGCTAGTTGATGAAAATTTTGAATTTGCTTTTTTAAGTTTATATGACTCATTTAGTACTCTATTTCTTACAAGGGAAAAGAATATTGCTAGTACTGTTCAAACTTTGAATTGGGAGGCAGTTGTTTGTGATGATAAGACAAGATTAAATTGGTATTTATAAGATAAAGAATAGAACAAAATTCAAATATGGTATGGAGCGGATTGGTGCTAGTATATAACTATGGACACTAAACAAGGTTTTTAATATACTAAAGCTAAGCAAGTGTTCTCTATAAGTTGTTATATTAGTATTTTTGTATTATATAGGGGGGATATATTTGTACGGCTTAGATATAAATTTTGATTATGATTTTACAAAAGAATATAGATTCAAGTACGAAAGCCAATGTGACTGTGCTTATTGTATAAACTATTATAAAACTTTCAAAGAAAAGTATCCTAAAACATCTAAGTTCTTAGAAGAATTTGGTTTAGACATAGGGTTTCCATTAGAAATTATGCCATTAGAATATGACAAGATGGACAATGAGATGGGATATACATCCTATTATCCAGTTAAAGGTACTATGGATAAAGATGAGTTGATATTAAACTCGGATGGAATTGAGGTAAGAGTGTTTAAAGGTTCAGATTTAAATAATCCTTGTCCTAATCCTAAAATGGGAGAACCTTATTTAATTATAGAGATATCTGAAATTAGGTTGCCATGGATTTTGGATGAAGATGTAGAGTAGATATCTTTGTATGGGAAAAAAATAATTTAAGTTGTTAGATTTATTTGCACTTATAAAATAGGAGAAAACAGATGAATATAATAAAAATAGAGGGTATATCAGAATTATATCCCGAACCAATAGAAGGTACATCAGAGTGGTATTATTGTAAAGGGAGCAAAGACTATTTCTGTGATTTGTATGAAGCAGAGGAAATAGTCAAATCTGGAAAGGACTTTTCGGGCATGACTTGTCACTTAATTCATTATCCAGAAGGAACTGTATACAGTCCATTTAAGCTTCAAGAAAACAGATATATTGAGGGACCAGTCTGGGATAATGGTAAGCTATATTTTCTGTCTGTTGATTTTAATATTCAGAGAATACAAATATATAGCTATTTACCAAATGTAGAAATAATTGAACTGATAAAAGAGTTACCACTTGGAATTGTTAAAGACTGTTACAATCTTATGTTAAAGGTATCACCTATCACTCTTACGAGGGATGAAAATGAGGGTATCCTTGAAATTATCTGGCCCAATAATAGAGAAATTCAAGTAGGACCAACTGAGACATTATTGTTTCGTGATGGAGATGATTTGTATTTATCAGAATGGCATGAGAATCCAGAGTATAATGAAAATGTAATTGTTAGAGATTTAAAAACAGGAAAGATAAAAGAAAAACAACCAGGCTATCTATGCAGATTACCTGATGGAGTTTATTGGAGAATATAATATATGGATGAATTATATTGTAGAGGGTGAATGTAAGAATGTATGGGGCAATCATAAACAAAGGAGAACAATATTATACTGATTTATATAAAGTTTTTAATGCAATTAATAATGTTCAGAAAAATTATAATTGGCTAATCACTGATTGCGTATGCTATCCATCTACAAAACAATTTGCTGAAATTTTATATAATGAATATTGTTGGTTAAGCGGTAGCGAATTAACTAGAATTGTTGAAAAGGAAAACTTTCAGTGGATTTGGGCAGTTTTATCGGGATTTGATAAGAGCATAACATTAGATGAAGTATTAGAGTATCCTCTACCCTATGCAGATGAATATACAGGATTTTGGGAAAATCCAATTTCTATACAACATCCTTTGGCAACTGTTGAAATTATTCCTTGGGACAGTTCACTTACATTAATTATTAGTAGAGAGAGAAAAATAGTCGATGACTTTAAGGAAAGTTTCCCATTAAGCGAAGACTTAAACTATTATAATAAAAAATAGGTATAGTACATTTAGTTATAAGTGGAGGAATAGGTGATGAGAAAAGAATTTGAAATTCAAGGGGCTGTAGAGGTTCCAAGTGAAGTAACGGAAGAAGAATTTGTAGATAAATTCATCAGCTTCATTGAATCTAATAATTGGTGGTTTGGTGGAGGGATTAGAGAAATTATTGATGGATTCTATATTAATCAAGATGGGACAAAAGGTGAGCATGTTTTAGATACTGATTTAAAAGAATTAATTTCAAAGGATAAAAGTGCAGAAGCAATAGAACTATTTATGAATTTAACAGGGGAAAGTTTAGAAGAAGCTAAAAGACACATCAATAGTTTAAGTAAACTTTTATAGAAAAAATGTAAAAAATGAAGGTGATAGAGTGTCAAAATTGATAACTCCATTGGGAGTTTTTAGGATATTTGATAATGCTGTTGAGCTAGAATATAAAGCAGTTAAACTAGATGTTGATCCAGTTAGATTTCCGGATATTAACGGTAGGTTTAAAATAATGGTAGAGTATGAAAATGATAAATTTCCACATTTAATTTATTGTACTTTACAAGGAATTGATTATCGTAAGGTAGAGTATAGAAATGAATCAGGAGAAAGATTAGAATGTAGATCAATTTATCAAGACAATATCAAGCTGTCTATTGGAATTGAGTGTGATACATATTATCTAGACGGAAAAAGGATAAGCAGCTATGATTATGATAGTGTATATTTAAATAATGGCATAGGATATTCTATATTTCCTGTAACTAAGTCGAAAATACTTATTTTTGGTGTAGCTTGGATTAAAGAATATAACGAAATAAATGAAATTCAAACATGGTTTCAAGCAGATCCAACACTTATGTAGTGAAGGAATTTTTGTAATTTGCATCATGTTAGAGTATATAAATTTGCCGTTAAGTTTATATCCAAGTGATAGTATTTTAAGAAAGTGAGTATATGTGTGGAATATAATATAACATTTATGGTTAAATATGATAAAGTTGCAAAAAATAATATAGCGCCAATTTTTGAAAGTTATGAATGGTGGCTAGGGTTAGTCTCAAAAGTTCTAAAAAATACAGATGAATTTGAAATGAGACTTTGGAAAGATGATGTGGAAGGTATTCAATCTGGGCAAAGATTTGGAAAACAAGTTCCTAATAATAACACAATGGAAATAGTTTTTAAAGGTAAGCTGACTCCTGAACTAGAACAAGAGATTTTAACTAATTATTTAACTAAAGAAGGACATATCAAATGGTTTACTTTGAACTTAAAAAAAGGTAGCGAATATGTTTTTTCTAGTGCTCATTATGGAGATGAAACATTGATTACAGTTGATAGTATAGAGCAAGTCAATGTTATTCAGATGTGGGCTAAAGGATATCCAATAATATGGAGAGTGGACGTTTTTCAATGTGAAGGATAATAGAAGTTTATGTCGTATTTGTATGAGAATGTGTCAAAGTAGAACACCTATAAGGTGTATTTTTTATGCAAGATAATAAAAGGAGAGAGAAGTCTCTCCTTTTGATTAGATACATGCATTGAAGAACTGGATACCAAATGTTGTAAGAAAAAAATATCTTTTTTGTAGAATTGGAGTGGCGTTTTGTTTTTCTATATTAGAACACATGCTAATTAGTTTTGGATGGTTTTCTAATGTGGAATATTTGGAATCAGGTGTTAAATGTCTCCCTTCTGGGATATTAATAACACCTAAACGCTGCAAATTGTCAAGATAGCTAGGTACTAATTCAATAAATGTGCAATTTGCTTGCTCGCCAACTAATGAGAAGTTTCTATAAATAGTAGCCTCCCCTTCACCCTCTGGTACTGTTCGATGTAAGTTAATTAAAGGAAGATAATTATTGTGACCAAGATGCTTTATTATCCTAGCTTCATCAGGACTCATTTGTTTTATAATTTCAACAAATGAAGGATGGGCAGTTGAAGCAACTTTGGAATTCATAGCTGAAGCAAGTAGGTTAGAAAACATTTCTCTTAGCTCCTCTTTATGTCCTACATAACGTAAAGCTTCAAGAGCTGGTCCTGCAACTGTAGGATCTGGAGGAATTATATTTTCTTTCGGTACATCTTTTAACTTATGTTCAAGTGAAGTTTGTACGTAGGATTTAATTTGGTCATATCCCCAAATTAATGCTGAAACCGGAGAAAGTGCTATATGCACTGTTTTAGAAATTGTATGTATACCTTTACCTAATTCTTGTACAGCAGGTTGTAATAAATCTTCATAAATTGGAACTGCCTCAACAATACCTTTTACTGCTTCGGTAGTATCTTTAACATTATCAGACATAAAAACACACCCCTTATATATTTTGGATTTATTATATAACAGGGTAAAAAAATAGTCAAAGGCAGGAGGTGATTTGTGAATACAAAAGCATATATATATTGTTTGTTATATTATTTAGGTCTATTTATCTTAACTGGATGGGGAGTTTGGTATTTAGAATCTCCAATACCTTTGTTATTTACAGTGAGACTTGAAGTAATAGAATAAGAATATAGAAAAGAAGAAATAAAAACTTCAAGGTATCCGAAAAGGTGTTTTTTTAACGAACTTGAACAACATCTTTTTATAAGAAAAATTAGAAAAATAGTTGGATTTGAAAGCAGACAATTCTTTTTTAGATAACAACAAAACTCACCACCTTGTTAATTTCATATCACAATTAGAAGTATTTTACAATTAATAAAAGAGCCAAAGATTTATATGGCTCTTTTTTATGCAAAAATTAAAAAAGAAAGGGGTTGTAATGGAAAAGATAAATGTAATAAAGGCACAGCGCCAGAAGCACTAGTATAAACAAGGTTTCCCCTCTTCTTATTTTCTGATATAATAAAGAAAAACAAGTATGTTGGAGGTAGCTACATGGATTGGGTTTCAATCATTACTTTACTAATTTCATTCTTTACGTTGGTAACCGTTATATGGCAGGCAATTAGCAATAACAGGAACAGGAAAATTGATAGACAAGTGACCGTTATTGTTACAGAGCGCAGGCGAATGCAAAAAGAATTATTTAAGCATATTATGGCTATTCTTGATATTGATAGAAAAGTTAACTACTCGACTAGTATCGATAGTATGGGGAATTTTATGCACGATATTCTTAACCATAAAATAAACGTTTGGATAAATCTTAATCGAGAGAACCAATATTCAAAAGACTTGAGGTCAAACTGTAATTTGTTGGCAACTTGGATAGCGTCAATTGTAGAAAATCCAAAATCAGAATATAAGGATTCCTTTCTTGAAGCAGCTGATGCTAACAGAAAAGAAATTTGGTTGTTAATAGACAAATATATCGAAGAAGAGGAAAAGTTAACAAAAGAAATAATGGAAGGTTAAACTTAGTGCTACCAATTTCGGTAGTTGAAATAATAATAGGTGTGTGATGCATTTGGAATAAAAATGTGTTGCAGTTTTAGCTTTAGATGAGGTAATAATATTGGAGGATTTATTATGGACTATGAATTCAAAGAATTAACAATAGAAGATTTAGATTCATTGATAAATAAATATATAATATATTATAATAGTGAAGGTGGGAAATGGACATATGATTCGGCTAAGAAAAGGCTTAAACAAGTATTTATGACACCTTATTTTTATGGTATTGGAGTTTACAATAAAACCGAATTATTAGGATTTGAATAGGATGTTTTAAACAATTTGATGATATACTACTTTTTTATTTGGAGGAAATACTAATATTTAAGAAATATCAAAATAAAGGATTAGGAAGTAAATTACTAAAAAACCTTGAATCATTAGTAAAGAAACAAGGTGCACAAAAAATAGACTTATCGACAACATTTGAAGATAAACATCAAAGATTTTATTCTAGACTTGGGTATAAAAAATCTAACTTCCTTATTCCTATGTATAAGAAAATTTAACTATCTATACTACGCATTATTTATAAAGACTGTAACAAATAAAATTTTAAAATAAGATTAAACACCTAATACATGGCACCATCCGTATTAGGTGTTTTTTGATTAAGGAGGACTAACATGAATAATAAGGTACAAACCTATGCACAGCTATCTAAGGATACCGCCAAACGTCTTACAAGCAGTCTTGAAGATTGGACTGGTTTTCTTAATACTGTGGGAAGGCTTTACAGATACAACTATCATGAACAGCTCATGATTTATGCACAAAGACCTGATGCAACGGCTTGTGCTGAATATGATCTGTGGAACAACAAAATGAACCGATATGTCCGCCGTGGCTCAAAGGGAATTGCATTACTGGACCCCACTGGCGACACTCTAAAATTAAGATATGTTTTTGATGTCTCCGATACAGGAGGCAGAGAAAATTCTCGTTATCCTTATCTTTGGAATATGCAGGAATATCATAAAGAACCAATTTTAGAAATGCTAAATAATAAATTTGATGCAGAGGATAATAATCTTTCTGATGCCTTTTATAACATTGCAAGAAATATGTCCAAGGAGTATTATGATAACCACAGAGTAGAGATAAGGTATCTCATAGAAAACAGCTATTTAGAGGGATATGATGAGGTCAATATCAGAAAGGCTTTTGAAGATGCCGCTACTATTAGTACAGCATATACTTTGATGAAGCGATGTGGAATGGATACAGATGAATATTTTGAACATGAAGATTTTCTATCCATATTTGACTTTAATACTGCTGATACCGTTGCCTTATTAGGTACAGCAGTCAGCGAACAATCAGAGCAGATATTTAGAGAAATCGCAGTTACCATTATTAAAACAGAACGTGAAAGGAGCCAGAAATATGAACGAAATCACTTATATCAAGAACGGGGATTATCTAATACCCAACATTCAATTGACAGAGCAGACGAGCAACGAGGAACAGAGTCCATTGGGCAAATACGGCAGAATGAGAAAACAATATCTTCAGGAACACAGGAAACCCCTATTTCATTCCCTACTCCTATCGGAGAAACTGTTCCCTCACCTACTGGAAATAGACCAAGTAGCCAACAGGAGGCTCACACAGATAATGTCGGACTTACAGAAGGCACAGACACCGCCAGACAAGATGAAAGATCAGATGGAATGGGTGGGTTACATGAACAACCTGAAAGCACAGGCAGAGGAAATGATACTGACGGAGCTTATATACAGCTAAGCCTTTTTCCTACGGAACAAGAACAGATACAAAGAATAACGGAGAACCTAAAGGATGATAAGCCTTTGAGTCACTCCGTTTTTTCTATGTCTCAGGAGACCATTGACCGTATTTTAAGAACAGGAAGTAATAGAGATAATAGTTTATTAAGAATCGTTTCATTCTATCAAAAGGAAAAATCACTAGAAGAAAAGGCAGACTTTTTACAAAAGGAATACCAAGGTGGAAAAGGACTTTATATAGATGGGCAAAAGGTAGCCATATGGTTTCATACCGATGGTATTCATATTGCTAAAGGGGAGACTGCACTCTATTCCCGTTCTAAAAAAGTGATTAGCTGGACAGATGTTGCAGAAAGAATTGAGGAACTTCTAAAGGATGGACAATTTGTAACACAGGATATATTAGATAATGCAGCTGGATTTGAAATACAGCAGATAGTAGAAAGATTTTGGTATCTACATCGGGATTTTTCGGATAAGGTGAAAGATCAATTTTTTAATGAGGAAATATTTAAAGGTGGCTTTCCTGATTCCACCAATCATATAGCACAGTTATTAGGTAATTCCAAGGAAAGAGAAATGATCATTAAATCATTACAAGAGTTTAACTCTGCTTATGAACAAGACCCTACAATTCTGCGTTTTCACTTTCATAAACCACAAAGGCTACTCTCTGATTTGATGGATTTAGATTTACCAAGACAAGAGTTTTCCTCTACCCTTACTAATATTGATGATTTTACCATGTTCATTACACAGGACGAGGTTGATAAGGAACTTACAAGTGGAAGTGGTGTTCAAGGTGGAAAATATCGTATTTATGACTTTTTTACACAATCCTATAGCCCTAAAGAAAAAGCAGATTTTTTAAAGCAGGAATATGGTACAGGAGGCAGAAGTCATGCCCTTTCTGGAGCGGACAATAGTAATCAAATGCACGATGGAAAAGGCATTGTATATAGCCGTAGGGAAAATGACGATAAGTTACTTCTAAATTGGAGTAAAGTTGCTAAACGAATTGACTACCTTATTTCTATTAACCGCTATATGACTTCTGAAGAAAAAGAAAGGTTTGAAGAAGGACAGCGTGAAAAGGCTGGAATTACAGAAACACCATCTGTATCTGATGCAAGAGATACTATAGAAGAACCTATTGCTCCCACTCCTATCTCTATAGAAAATCCAGAGGAAGGAGTAAAACAAGAAGAAACAACCCAAGAAATGACACAGGGCATTACAGAAGAAACAATTCCTATTCCTTATAGCAAAGGCGATATCGTATATTTAGAAAACGGTACGCCTTTTTTACTTGAGGAAATAACAGATTATCATGTAACATTGCGTGATCCATCTTTGCTATATCCCATATTAAGGTCAGAAAGCAGGGAAAGCTTTTTAAGGCTTTTAGACCTTTATCCTCAATCAGAAATATCTCAAGAAAAAGCTGAAAACTTTCGCATTACTGATGAGCGTTTAGGTGAAGGAAATAAACGTGAGAAATTTTTACAAAGTGTAGCAGCCATTACTACTTTACAGACCATAGAAAGAGAGCGCCGTCCTGCTACAAAAGAGGAACAAGAAATCCTATCCCACTATGTTGGCTGGGGAGGTTTATCCGAAGTTTTTGATAAGGATAATAGTAGTTTTAGCAGTGAATATTCACAATTAAAATCCCTGTTATCTGAAGATGAGTACAGCATGGCAAGAGCGTCTACCCTCAATGCCCACTACACAAGTCCTACGGTTATTAAAGCCATTTATGATGCAGTAGAAAATATGGGGTTTACCACAGGAAATATCTTAGAGCCTGCCTGTGGAATTGGATATTTTTTTGGTATGCTCCCTGATAGTATGCAAAACTCCAATCTATATGGTATTGAACTAGATGGGCTTACTGGTAGAATTGCAAAACAGCTTTATCCTAATGCCAACATTTCTATTACAGGATTTGAAAAGACAGAACTACCTGATAGTTTTTTTGACCTTGCTATTGGTAATGTACCCTTTGGAAACTATAAAATAAATGAAAAGCGTTATGATAGTAACAAATTCCTCATTCATGACCACTTCTTTGCAAAGGCACTGGACAAAGTTCGTCCAGGAGGTGTAGTTGCCTTTATTACCTCAAAGGGAACAATGGATAAGCAAAATCCTGATGTTCGCAGATATCTTGCACAAAGAGCTGAATTACTTGGTGCAATAAGACTTCCTAACAATGTCTTTAAAAATGCAGGAACTGAGGTTACAAGCGATATTATATTCTTACAAAAGCGTGATAGACCCATTGATATGGATAGAGATTGGATACACCTTGATATTAACGGGGACGGGATTACCCTAAACAGTTACTTTACTGAACATCCTGAAATGATTTTAGGAACAATGGAAATGAAAAGTGGTCCCTTTGGTATGGAAAGCACTTGTACACCCCTTCCTGATGCTGACCTTTCAGAACAATTAAAATCTGCTGTTCTAAATATTGAAGGTAGCATATCAAAAATAGATTTACCTGATATAGAATTAAGTAATGATGTTTCTATTCCCGCTGACCCTACAGTAAAAAACTTCTCCTATACCCTCGTAGACGGTGAGGTATATTACCGTGAAAATTCCCGTATGGTAAAGCCAAATACCAATGAAACTGCAAAAGAAAGAATTAAAGGAATGATAGAACTTAGGGAGTGTGTAGATAAGCTTATTTACTATCAACTGGAGGATTACAGTGAGGAAACTATTAAGGAAGAACAGGAAACTTTAAATCAACTTTATGATAGTTTTACTGCCAAATATGGACTCATTAATAGTCGTGGCAACAGCCTTGCCTTTAGTGACGATAACTCCTATTATCTCCTCTGCTCCCTTGAAGATGTAGACGAAAACGGCAATCTAAAAGCTAAGGCAGATATGTTTACCAAGCGTACCATTAAAAAGCGTATGACAGTTCATTCCGTAGATACTGCAAGTGAGGCATTGGCACTTTCCATAGCTGAAAAAGCAAAGGTAGATATGGAGTATATGGCAAAGCTTACAGGAATTACTAAGGAAGAGCTTGCTGATGATTTAGGAGGTGTTATCTTCCCCCTTTCTTCTACTCTTGATGATGATAGCCCTATAAATTATGTTACGGCAGATGAATACCTTTCAGGTAATGTAAGAGAAAAACTTCATACTGCAAAGCTGGCAGCACAATCCTCAGATATGTTTAGACCTAATGTGGAGGCTTTAGAGGCTGCACAGCCAAAAGACCTTGATGCCTCTGAAATTGATGTCCGTCTTGGTGCTACTTGGATTGATAAGGAATATATTCAGCAGTTTATGTATGAGTTATTCGATACTCCCTATCGACTTCAAGGAGAGGTAGAAGTAAAGTATGCTCCTTTTACTGCTGAATGGAATATTAGCAATAAAAATGCTGTTGGCTATAATAATGTGGCAGCATATGTTACTTATGGAACAGATCGAGCCAATGCTTATAAAATTTTGGAGGACAGTTTAAACCTTCGTGATGTTCGTATTTATGACACTATAACTGATGCTGATGGCAAGGAAAAACGTGTACTAAATAAGGATGCTACTACCTTGGCACAACAAAAGCAACAAGTTATTAAGGATGAATTTCAAGATTGGATTTGGAGAGATGCAGATAGACGGCAGACCTTAGTTAAAAAATATAATGAAAAATTTAACTCTATCCGTCCCCGTGAATACGATGGAAAGCATATTAATTTTGTTGGCATAAACCCAGAAATTACATTAAGACCTCATCAAGTAAATGCCATTGCCCATATTCTTTATGGAGATAATGTTCTTCTTGCCCATGAAGTAGGTGCAGGAAAAACCTTTGAAATGGTAGCTGCTGCAATGGAAAGCAAAAGGTTAGGACTTTGTCAAAAACCACTCTTTGCCGTGCCAAATCATCTTACAGAGCAATGGGCAAGTGAATTTCTAAGGCTATATCCTGCCGCCAATATTTTGGTGGCCACAAAGAAGGACTTCCAAACGAAAAACCGTAAGAAATTCTGTGCCAGAATAGCTACAGGTGATTATGATGCAGTTATTATAGGACATAGTCAATTTGAGAGAATTCCTATGTCCCTTGAAAGGCAGGAACGCCTACTTCGTGAACAGATTGATGAAATATTAGAAGGAATTGAAGAAGTTAAAGCAAGTGGCGGTGAACGGTTTACTGTCAAACAGTTAGAAAGAACAAAGAAAGGCTTAGAGCAAAGACTAGAAAAATTGCAATCACAGGAACGTAAAGATGATGTTGTAACCTTTGAACAGCTTGGAGTTGATAGGCTTTATGTAGATGAGGCACACAATTACAAGAACCTCTTTCTATATACCAAAATGCGTAATGTAGCAGGACTATCCACCACCGATGCCCAAAAGTCCAGCGATATGTTTATGAAATGCCGTTATATGGATGAATTGACAGGTGGTAAAGGTATTGTATTTGCCACAGGTACCCCTGTTTCAAACTCCATGACGGAGCTTTATACTATGATGAGGTATCTCCAATACAATACATTGCAAAGAAATGGACTTGTTCACTTTGATTCTTGGGCAAGTACATTTGGAGAAACCGTGACCGCTATTGAGCTTGCTCCCGAAGGAACGGGATACCGGGCAAGGACGAGATTTTCAAAATTCTTTAATCTTCCTGAACTCATGGCAATGTTCAAAGAGGTTGCAGATATTAAAACAGCAGATCAGTTAAACCTACCTACCCCAAAAGCAAACTATCATACCATTGCATTAAAACCTACAGAAATACAGGAGGAAATGGTTAAGGATCTATCGGACAGAGCTGCCGATATTCAAGCAAACAAGGTTGATCCCTCTGTTGACAATATGCTAAAAATAACATCGGATGGAAGGAAGTTAGGACTTGACCAACGTATTGTTAATCCATTACTTCCAGATGATGAAGACAGCAAGGTAAATGCCTGTATCAATAATATCTATAAGATTTGGGATAGGGGCAAGCCTGAAAAATTAACCCAGCTTGTTTTTTGCGATATATCTACTCCAAAAGGAAGAAAGACAGAAGGACAAAGGGTGGCAGAGACAGGACACAAAACCATTAATGGTACAGAACTTTATGCTTTAGAGGATGGTTTAACTAGGGAGGAAGCTAATTATACTGCAACTTTTAATGTCTATGATGATATTCGGGATAAACTGATTGAAAAAGGTGTACCTAGTCATGAAGTAGCCTTTATCCATGAGGCAAATACGGAAGTAAGAAAAAAGGAACTCTTTGCTAAAGTACGTAGCGGTGATGTCCGTGTACTAATTGGCAGTACCCAGAAATGCGGTGCAGGAACTAATATTCAAGACCGCCTTGTGGCACTCCATGATTTAGATTGTCCGTGGCGACCAGGGAACTTAACCCAGCGTGCAGGTAGAATTGAAAGACAGGGTAATATGAATGATGAAGTAGATATTTTTAGATATGTAACAGAGGCAACCTTCGATGCTTATTTGTGGCAAACCGTAGAGAACAAGCAGAAATTCATTTCACAGATTATGACCTCAAAAAGTCCTGTTCGCTCTTGTGAAGATGTGGATGAAGCAGCTTTATCCTATGCGGAAATCAAGGCTCTTTGTGCCGGCAATCCAAAAATCAAGGAAAAGATGGATTTGGATATTGATGTGGCAAAACTAAAGCTTTTAAAGGCAAACCATCAGAGTAATCAGTACCGTTTGGAAGATAATCTACTAAAATATTTTCCCGAAAACATTGAGAAGAATAAAGGATATATAAAAGGATTTGAACAGGACTTAAAGACTCTTTCCGAAAATATGTCTGCTGAAGGTGAATTTTTACCAATGGTGATTAAAGGCAATACCTTTATAGATAAGGATAAAGCTGGAGTTGCTTTACTTGAAACTTGCAAAGAAGTAAAAGGCAAAAATACAATGGAAATTGGTAGTTATCGAGGTTTTACCATGAACCTATCTTATGATGGGTTCTATAATGAATTTCATCTTAACCTAAAAGGAGCAATGAGCCATATAGCAAAACTAGGGACAGATGCCAGAGGAAATCTTACCCGTATAGATAATGCCCTTGCTAATATGCAGAGTAGGTTAAAAGTAGTTACGGATCAGTTAGATAATCTCTATAAACAGCAAGAGGCAGCAAAATCAGAGATTGGTAAGCCATTCCCTCAAGAGCAGGAACTAAAGGATAAAATATCTCGACTTACTGTCCTTGATGCCGAATTAAACATGGGTGTAGGTGTTTCTGTACCACAAGAACAGCCTAATACAGATGTTAGCAACGAAGAACGCCACTCTGTATTAGATAACCTAAAAAAGCCCTCACAAGCGGGGAGAGATATAAAAGAAAAGCAAGGTAAGCATCTGGAGGTGAGATAATGGCAAATCGAAAAAGAAATGTTCAACTACACTTTATGGTAACAGAGCATGAACGGAGTTTAATAGATGAAAAGATGGCTCAGCTTGGTACAAAGAATATGGGGGCCTATCTTCGTAAAATGGCTATAGATGGCTATATAATCCATCTTGATTTATCGGATATTAGAGAGCTTGTAACACTTCTTCGCCGTACCAGTAATAGTTTAAATCAGCTTACTAAAAGGGTTCATCAGACAGGCAATATTTACGGTGAGGATATAGAGGCACTCCGGGAAAGTTATGATAGGCTATGGGATACAGCAGACGAAATATTATCTCGTCTTTCTACTATTTAAAATTTGTACTTCATAGGTCAAATAGAGGTTATCGGAGAACTTTATTGTAGAGAGTAATTTAAAATGATATAATCAGTTGCATAAGGAGGATTTAAATATGTGTACAAGTATTGCAGTAGTAGATATGACTTTATCTCATTCATAATGATAGAAGAATTGAAAGGAGATAAAGGTATGGGTATATATTCTATATTTGTTATTGAGAGATTTCATTATCAACCAAACCAAAAATAATTGGTTATAATGAGCTCTTAAGATTAGTTCATTATAACCGTCAAGGAGAAGGTTATAATGAAACAAAAAAACCCAAAAGATACGCAAAATTTCATTACATCTAAAAAACATGTAAAAGAAATATTAAAATATACAAATATTAGTAAACAAGATAATATAATAGAAATTGGATCAGGAAAAGGACATTTTACCAAGGAACTTGTGGAAATAAGTCAATGGGTGAATGCTATTGAAATTGATAAAAACTTATGTCATGCCACGGAAAAAGCAGTGGAACCTTTTCAGAATATAAAAGTTGTTCATGAGGATATTTTGAAATTTAACTTTCCTAAAAATATAGACTATAAAATATTTGGTAATATTCCCTATAATATTAGCACTGATATTATCAAAAGAATTGCTTTTGATAGCCAATCAAAATACAGCTACCTTATTGTAGAGAGAGGTTTTGCTAAAAGGTTGCAAAATACCCAACGGGCTTTAGGTTTGTTGCTGATGGTAGAAATGGACATAAAAGTCCTTAAAAAAGTGCCAGCAGAATACTTTCATCCTAAACCTAGTGTAGATTCTGTGCTAATTGTTCTTGAGCGGCATGAACCATTGATTTTGAAGAAAGACTACAAAAAGTATCAAACTTTTGTTTATAACTGGGTAAACAGGGAATATCATGTTCTTTTTACTAAGAACCAGTTAAGACAGGCTTTGAAACATGCGAATGTCACTAATCTTAATAAACTATCTAATGAACAATTTTTATCTATTTTCAACAGTTATAAATTGTTTCAATAAATTAAAAATAATTAAGCGTTCTCTAAATTTTAAGGGAACGCTTAATTATATTATACTGATAAATAAACGACAGGTGATTCATTAAATTTATTTATTATTAAAATCCATATAATGGACAAAGCTCTTTTTATTTGGTATATTTTCAATATACAATGTATCAACATATAGGGAGGATTCATTATGCGGGTACTGATTAAAATATTATTATTTCCAATTACATTGATACTTACAATACTTATATTGTTTTTTGATTTTATTTGCCTGTTCTCAACTGCTGTGCTGTCAATATTGTCCTTTGTAGTATTTATGATTGCACTAGGAACGATTTTTATTTTAAAAGAAACTTCCGAGGGAATAAGAATTATTGTGCTGGCATACTTAATTAGTCCATACGGAATACCCATGTTTGCAGCATGGCTGATAGCAAAGATAGAGGGATTAAATGATATGCTGAAATCAATATGAAGGAAATGGAATAAGGGCGAAAGCATTTTAAGGCTTTCTCCCTTAGCTGACACACAGCAGGAGTGCCAGCGGAAAACAAGGGCGGCGTAGCCGTTTATCTCGACCCTTGCTTTTTGATGGTACTTCTGCTTTTTCCATGTTTAAAAGCTGTTGATAAGTTTTCTCAGAACACATGATATAATAAAAAAGTAATTTAGAATTAAGCATACCAGAGGAGGTGTTTTTATTAAAACACTATATATAATAGGGAATGGATTTGATGTAGCTCATGGCTTGAAAACAACTTATTGGGAATTGAGGAAATACATTGAAGAAAAAAATGATGGTTTCTTAAATATGTTCGAGAATTTATACAATATACAACCCCTTGATGACACCGAGCCATGGTATACGAAAGAAGCACAAGAGCGATGGAACAAAGCTGTAAATCACAATTTATGGAGTGAATTTGAAAAAATTATGGGTAATCCCAATTCAACTGGAATGCTCGAACAATCAATTTCAGCAACTGAAGGAATGCCGACAATGGGGATTCGATATCATATGGATTTATACTGGAAAGAAGAATTTAGGTTTATTGATAGGTTGCAAAACTATGTAAAAGAATGGATTGAGTCAGTTGATACAGACAACGTTCCATGCAGAAAAAAATCTTTAATAAATAGCACTGACTTCTTCTTTAATTTTAATTACACTGATATTTTAGAAAAAATATATAACATTGAAAATGTTCTTCATATACACGGAGGAGTTACATCAATTTGTAATATATCGCCTATTATGGGGCATTGCAATATACAGGACATACAGAAGCATAGGCAGTGGGCTAAAGAAGCTGATGCTGAGTTTGCCGAGTCAGAGGCAAGTATTCAGGATGCTGTGGCGAATTACCTTGAATCAATACACAAAGACACAAGAGAACAGATTATATTAAATCAGAATTTTTTTGATAAGCTTAAGATTGTAAAGAGTGTAGTAATTATAGGATGGTCAGCGGGGGATGTAGACATAACCTATTTGCAGAAGATAATTAAAAGTGTAAATCCGGATGTACATTGGACAGTGTATTGGTATGATGATGCTGCATATAATTCATTAACAAAAGCATTTCAAAAAGAAGGTATTATTGATAAGGACATAATAGAATATATTCAATCAGATGTATTTTGGGATGACTAATCATTTAATTTTATCTTCCTTGAATTCAAGTTGTTTTTATAGAATATGTTCACCAAGAGTTGCCATATGGTAGCTCTTTTTTCTTGCCTAATAGGAGGTGTTTTCATGGCAACAACCCGCTTAATTTCCATGCATCGAAACAAAGGAAAGTCTATTGCCCGTTGCCTTTCAGACCGTATAGATTATGCATTAAACCCTGACAAAACCCATAATGGTAAATACGTCAGTTCTTATGAATGCGACCCCAAAACAGTAAATGGAGAATTTCTTTTATCTAAGAAAATCTACACTAACATTACAGGCAGAGAACAAGCAAACGATGTAATAGCTTATCAAATACGACAGTCTTTTAAACCAGGTGAAGTTGCACCAGAGCTTGCTAATAAAATAGGCTATGACTTAGCATTAAAGTTTACTAAAGGAAATCATGGATTTATTGTAGCTACTCATATAGATAAAGCTCATATCCACAATCATATTATATATAACTCTACCTCTTTAGACTGTACAAAAAAGTTTAGAGATTTCTTAGGTTCTGGAAAAGCTGTACGAAAAATATCCGACCGCCTCTGTCTTGAAAATGGACTTTCTATTATTGAAAATCCAAAGCGTGGAAAAAGCCATTATGGTAAATGGCTTGGAGATAAAAAACCTATTAGTCATTCAGAGAAATTGCGAAACACTATAGATGAAATACTTTCAAAAAATCCTACAGATTTTGATGTTTTCTTATCACAAATGGAACATTCAGGTTACTCTATTAAGCAAGGAAAATATTTTGCCTTTAAAAACAATGATCAGAAGAAATTTATCCGTTTACGTTCTCTTGGAGAGGGTTATACAGAGGAAAAAATCAGAGCAGTTATTAATGAGAAAAAACCTTTTGCTAATAGGAAAACAGCAACTGTAAAATCGCAATCTCCTGTTAATCTTTTGGTGAATATACAAGCAAAATTGCAAGCAGGAAAAGGTGCCGGATATGAACGATGGGCAAAGATTTTTAATTTAAAGCAGATGGCACAGACCATGAATTACTTAACAGAAAATAACTTGCTTGACTATAAGAATTTAGAGAAAAAAGCACAAACTATAACGGATAATTTTAATCAATTATCGATTCAAATTAAAGATGCTGAAAAACGTATGACAGAAATAGGAAATCTTAAAACTTATATCATCAACTATTCAAAAACCCGTGATACTTATACTGCTTATCGTAAAACAGGGTACTCTAAGAAATTCTATGATGAACATACTACTGATTTACTTTTACACAAAGCTGCAAAGGCTGCTTTTGATGAAATAGAAGGAAAAAAATTGCCTACAGTTAATGCTCTGCAAGAGGAATATTCTGTACTGCTTTCCGAAAAGAAAAAGGCTTATGCAAAGTATCATTCTATAAAAAAAGAAATGAAGAACATACTGACTGCAAAGACAAATGTTGACCGCCTTTTAGGGGAGGATATATCGGAGAAAGAAAAAGAAAAACACAAAGAACAAAGGTAATCTTGATTATGATTTTTCAGCTCCCAAAGGGAGCGTAGCCACACAATTTATTGTGTGTTCAATGGGGATTGGGGATACTCCCCAACAAGCAGATTTGGCAAAAATTCCGCAAGGGAATTTTATGCAAAATCGCAAGGTGTGTACCACCTTGCCCTGCTTGCCACAATTATTTCTAAATAGAATACAAAAGAAAAAGAACGGTTAATTCTCCGTCCTTTCCTCTGATTTGGCTTCTTTTATTCCTTTTGCGGTAGCAGTCATAATAACTAAATCTTTGCCATCCATTTCATCAATTAGGCTTTCAAGTTGTCTACGTTGTGATGATTTCTTTGCTTCTTTATCTGGAAAAAAGAATTGGTCTACAGACACATCCAAAATGGTAACAAGTTCATAAAAAACTTGAAGGCTTGGGTGCTGTCCGCTGTTCTCAATAGATGCAATATACCGAGGGGCAATATTCATCTTATCTGCTAATTGATTTCTCGACATTCCCTTTGCATTTCTAGCTTCCTTTATGGCTTGACCCAAAGGTTTAAAATTGTATTTTTCACTTGTTCTCTTCATAATTTACTTCACCCTACCACATTTTACTGTTCATTCTTTGACTTTGGATATGAGTACACATATCATACATATGACTTAAATAATTCATATGATTAAATATATTTGTAATTGAAAGACTGTAGAGCTTTAGATATAATTAACCAGTAGTTAATATTTAATAATAATAAGTTAACTTTCATTATATGGATAATCAAATAAATCTATTTTATACTTAAATTGGAGGGAGCTATAATGGAGAAAAGACAGATTGGTGAAACAATAAGAGCTTTAAGAAAGAATAAGGGAGTAACACAGGAACAACTTGCAGAAATATTAGAGGTATCAACACCCGCAGTAAGCAAGTGGGAAAATAGTCAAACTTACCCGGATATTTCTTTACTACCTATAATAGCACGCTATTTTCAAGTCTCAATAGATTTCCTACTTGGTTTTTCTAATGAGCTTAGTGTTGAGGATATGAAGGCTGTATGTGATGATGTTACACAGAAATTTGAGAACTTGAAATTTGGCGATGCTCAAATAGAATGGCATGACTATTTGAGACAGTTTCCGAATTCTTATCCACTCAGATATGAATTGGCAACAATCGGACTATTTAATATTCACAAATCTAGTTCTTTGGAAGAAATGTATGATTTTGCAAATAAACTAATTGGAATTTTTGAACAATGTACCAAAAGTGATGAGCTAAAAATAAAGCAGGGTGCTTATTTTCAAATAGCTAATCTCCATATTATGCTGCAAGATTTTGATAGAGCACAAAATGTATTAAGTAAAATTCCAACGCAATTTGCAAATCCAAAATTTTTACTAAGCATGGTCTATATTGGAAAGAACAATTTAGAAGAGGCAAACAAAAATATACAAGAAAATATTTATAGTGCCATTTCAGATGTTATTGCAGAGTTAGGCAATATGATTTCAATTCTACGTTTAGATGAAAGTGGCAATAAGGAAAATATATTAAATTTATTCTATAGACAAAAGCATATAATAACTATTTTTGGTTTAGAACCAATGTACGGTGTAGGAGTAGGGTTACAACTTGCTCAAATATTAGCACAAGCTGAACAATATGAAAAAGTAAAAGAAGAATTGGAGCAAGTAATAGATATTTTAGAAAAACATCCACAGGGAATTAAGTCCCTTAAAGATATATATTTCTTTAAAGATACAGATTTAGAAATAGGACGAGATCGTAGAGATTCTTCCACTTTTGCTTACAATATTCTCATAAAGGAAATATTCACTTTGATAGAAGAAAATAAGTCTTTTCAAACAATAAAATCTCGTCTTGAACAGGCAATAATGAAAAGGGGGTAAAAAATGTTTCTTAAATTTGATAATATATCTTTTTCATATGGTGAAGATTTAGCTATAAACGATGTATCATTTGAAATGAACAAAGGTGAGATTGTCGGCTTAATAGGAGCAAATGGATCTGGTAAAACAACGGCTATATTAAATATTATTAAATATTTACAGCCTAGAAGTGGAAAAATTTATGTAAAAGGGATTGATATACTTAAACTTAAGAATGAGAACTTTCCGGTTTCATATATTCCAGATGACCCTATATTTTATGATGAGCTAACAATGTTAGAGCATTTCCATTTTCTAAAAGCTCTTTATCCAGATAATGAACTTACAATTGAATATTTAATTGATAAATTGGAACTACATCCACATTTACAAAAAGTGCCCTCTGCCTTGTCGAAGGGAACAAAACAAAAACTTTTAATTGCTCTTTCCTTATTAAGGGATTATGAAATTCTTATAGCTGACGAACCATTTAACGGGTTAGACCCTAAACAAATCAGTATTTTCAAAGATACTTTACTTAATTGTAAGAAATTAGGGAAAGCAGTCTTATTATCTACGCATCTTTTAGATATGGTGGATGGGCTATGCGATAAATACATCCTGCTTAAGGATGGTAAACGGATTGCCTATGGTACAAAGAAGGAAATTATAAAAATGCATAATCTTAATACCGACATTACCTTGGAACAAATTTATTTGACTCTTATAGAAAGGGTTGAATAATATGTACTTTTTTATATTAAAGCATAGATTAAGAACTACTAAAGGAATCTTAAAACATTTTTGGACATCATTTATTGGGTTAATTGCAGTTAGTGGTTATTTTCTTGCACAATTTTATTCTAAAGTATTGAACGGTGGAATAGGATTTGAGTTGTCAGAAAAAAATATATTCTATTTTCTTATATTTTGTATAGCTCTTAATGGTTTTCGTATATTGTTAAAAAAGCAACCAATTATTACTTTGAACGCAGCTACAGTTCATTACCTATATTTTACAGAGTACTTCAAACAAATATTAATATTTGAGTATGTTTGGATGTTCATTAAAACTCTCTTTGTTACCTTTGTCATATCAGGTATTATAAGCGGATTTGAACTTAACCAAGTATTTTTAAGGTATTTCCTTTTGATCTTAGGTTATATGTTCGTAGGAGTATTACTAGCCTGGAGCAGATACCATGTTTTGAAAGGGAAATTAAAATTAGTGATAATTTTATGCTATATTGTCACTTCTATTGTTTTTGTTGCAGAAATCGGAATTATCAGCTTAGTTCTTAATTATTCTTTACTGTTATTTTGGATTTGCTATGTAATTTTCAAATTGGAATTAAATTTAGCTAAGTACATTAAAGACACAGCATTTATTGATGAAACCAACTCCGCATCCAGTCAATTTAACCTAGCTAAAATGTCACAAATGGCAATAGAAAACGTAGCAAAGAAAAAGCATAAGTTCTTCCTTTATCATTTCCCATTAAAGAAAGACAATGCTGTATTTTACAAATCTATACTTGAATTAATAAGAACAGGAAATAGCGTTTGGGGACTTATTTTATTCCTCTTTCTTATGGGGTTTTTATTTTATCGTACTCCTGTCTTTTCTATAATCCCAATTTTTGGGGGGATTTCTGCTTTAGCAACGACAGGTGCCTTATCACTAATAATGATGACTTATATAAATATTGGTGAGATATTAAAGAAACACGCTATCACGTTGGTAAAAAAACATAAGCAAGGGTTATTTATTCCATTGGGAAGACAGAAAATTATATTTTCTTATCTAATAGTTTCGATTCTTATTTTTGCTATATTAGCATTTTTTACTGGATTGATATTTGAAAGTAAGTTTTTTGTTGTCCTATTATTTTATATTATGTTCATTGTAATATTCGCACTTGATTTTTACATTACTTTAATAGAGAGTAGAATAAGCAAGGTTAGCAACAAAGTAATGCCGATTATATTATTTATGCTAGGTTTTATATTTTTTATTTAAGAAAAATAAAAAGGATAAAATATGCCATGCGACTAATAAAAAAGCCGTTGCATGGCATAAGTATTCCTTTGTGTAAAACTGCGGTCACGCGGTGGATTTGATAGAAATATCAAACTGACGTTTTTCTTTTTCGAAAAATGGACTAACAAAGCTTGTTATAGTTGCCCTTTTTCGGATACGGCGGTATCAAGGGAGGTATCGCCGTGTCTATTTTTAATTGTCATAGGACATACAAATCCTATCCATTAGGAATAATTGATTGTTAATACAAAAGCATTTAGAATAAAAGTCATTATTTAAGTGAAGCAATCATCTAAACTAATATAAGATTTAACTTAATAAATTGATAAATT
>Ga0334892_1000394_pt1 | contig 56720 bp, 87 predicted proteins | sample GraSluR3_MG_4_FD_207213 | JGI IMG/M metagenome (GOLD analysis project Ga0334892, IMG submission 207213) | Sludge microbial communities from methane-producing bioreactor in Wageningen University, Netherlands - Granular Sludge_15_04-R3 | ecosystem: Engineered > Bioreactor > Anaerobic >...
TGAAAGAATTGAACAGACAGAAACTGATTATGTAAACCTTGTTCACCATTGGGAGCGCAAGATTGAAACGAAGGAAGAAGAAATTGGTGAAGAAGATGAGAAGGAAACAATTACTCGTAGAGAAGCGAGGATTGAATACACTGTAGTATGTCAGGATTATATTATTCGCAAAGAAGAAAATTATTATAAGAGTAACCTTTATCCTTTTACGAATTTTGCTTGGTATCCGAAGAGGAAGAGTTTCTTTGCCAAATCGGAAGGTGACGATCTGATTAACAACCAGAAGGAACTTAACCGATTGCAAGGCATTGCTATTTTAGGAGCATATAAGACTGGACTTCCTGATAAACTTTACAAGTCAGATTTTGTGAAAAAGGAAGATTTATCACAAGGACCGGGTGGAAATATTATTGAAGATATGACCCCTCCTGCACAGGGTTGGGGTGTAACCTATCTAAACCCTCCACAGATTGCAACCTATATTCCCTTCTTAAAAGACATAATGGCGCAGGGTATGAAAGATACTTCCGGTGTTCATGAGGCGTGGAGTGGGAAGGCTCCTTCTGCTCACTTAAACGCTTCTGCTATTATGGCGTTGCAGGAAGCAGCAGGTGTGAGGATAAGAGGTATTCAGCGCAGACTATATCACTCTTACAAAGAATTAGGGGAAATATGGTTGGGTTATATCAAACAATATTATAACGAGGACAGATTATATAAAGTCTTTGGAAAGAATAATGTTGAAGGGTTGGCATGGTTTGATGTTGATAAGTTTGACGAAATGGAGTTTGATGTCAAGGTTACTTTAGGATCGGCAAGTCCGTATTCTAAGACTGTTATAGCTTCTACATTAGAGAAGATGGCAGAACTCGGTCTGATAGATGGGGATCTTTACTTGAGAATGTTACCACCTGAAGTATTCCCGAAAGTTGTTGACCTATTGGAATTAATTGAAGATAGGGCGTTAGAACAACAGCAGACTGTATTAGAACAACAAAAGGCAATAGTTGATGAGATTGTATCTAAGACTATTGAGATGGCTCAACAAACAGGAACCGAGATAACCCCTGAGACCTTACAACAGATGATGGCGTTAATACAGGAACAGGGTGCAGAGATCGAAGGCGAAGGTTAGTTTGCCTAAAATATCCGAGAAACGGGAGTGAGGACAATGAGTAGTAGAATTAAACTTTATACTGATACCCCAACTTCGGGTGATACCGATGGCACTTTGGTATCAAGCGGTACTGATGCTTCGCCTGTTGATTCAGGTGCAATTACTGTTCCTGCTGCTTCTTTTGAAAATGGCAGTTGGGTGAAGTTGGCGTTGCGTTGTGATGCAGGATATGAAACACGCTTGGACAGTGGTATTCATGCGAAAGTAACTTTGGTAGACGGGGCGCACTTAGATAAATGGCAACTTGCTCCTGATGACAGTGGAAGTCCTGATACTTTAAATGCTACTGATTGGGATGTGCCTGAGACAGAGTTAGATTTTACAGTTCAGATTGATGATACCAATACTATATTTTGGGCGAGGGCAAGAGTTGAGCATACTGAAGATGCGGCAAATGATACCAGCGTAACATTTAGGGTTGAAGCCGTTATCGGTGTTGCATAAGGAGGAATAGATATGGCTTATGATACTCAAGAAATTCCGAGAGATCTCAATGGACATCCCGTAGCCCATGTATTCGATGAAGCAGCAGACACTTATCAGGCGATACTTGGCAAAGATGGTATGCAGTTTACTATCCCAATGGATTTGGATGGGGATCAGTTATTTACTGAAACAAACCCTGCTTATGTTGCACTAACGGGCAGTAGTCTTGCAGTAGCGAATGTGCAGAATGTGACCACAGCAGGGACACGGGTACAATTATCCGCAGTTGCTTGCCGTGAAATTACCATCATAGCAAAGAGGGCGAACACAGGTTATATCTACGTCGGCAGTGCCACAGTATCATCTACTGTTTACGGCGCAGAACTTGAGGCGAAGGATAGTATAACCATACCTGTAAGCAATACCAATGAAATATATATTGATGCTTCAGTGAGTGGGGAGGGAATATCTTATGTCGCGGTTTAGACCATATTTATTAGATAATGCAGAGGATTATTCTGATGACAGAGTGGAAGAAAACGCCCCTATTTTCGGCGTAAGATGGGATAAAGGCGCAACACCTACCATGACCCGCATCGGTGCAGCCAAAGGTTTGACCGCCAATGTTGGCTTAGACGACGGGCAAAGAGTTGTAAATGACTTCGATTACATGCCTATTTTTAGAGATATGACCTCTGTAACAGATTCACTCGGCAATGTTTTTATTCGAATACCTAAATTTTACATTCGCAAGATTGATGATGTTAATTATAAAACGTGGGAAGTATCGAAATATCAACACACAGATTTTTATTTGCCTTGGTGCTTTTGGGACTTTACAAAGGGAGTGGAACTTGATTATTTTGACTTTGGAGCGCACTTAGCCACATCAGACGGCGGCGGCACACCAAAACTTCAGAGCAAACCTGATCTATACCCGCTCTGCAACCAGAATATAGTAACCTTTAGAACTTACGCCGAAGCAAACGGAGTAGGATATCAACAGTTAGATATACACGCTATCGATGTTTTGAGGACGCTGCTGCTTGTTGAGTTTGCTACTCTTAACATGCAGACAATTATGTACGGTTTTGCTTCTGGTTATTATGGCTCTGCCCACAAAGCATTACATGCAGGTACGGGTGTTAATTTTATAGTTATTACTAATGCGGAGGGGGCGGTGTATGAGATCGGACAGACGGTTTCAATACATTTGGCCGGAACAACGTCTTCTTTACTACCAAATACCTACGGGCGCACGATAACTAATATTCAAGCGGATACTCCGGGGGCAGGAGAAACAACAATAACCTTTGACGGCGCAGCGGTAAATATTGCGCTTAATGACTTCATCATGAACACGGCATGGAAGACAGGTTTTAGTGACGGCATTGCAGCATCAAGCGGATCGCTTATTAGTAACTCTGACGGCAAATACCCGTGTATGTATCGAGGCATAGAATCTCCATACGCTGATATTTATCAGTTTGTCGACGGCGTAAATATTACCGCAAGGCAAGCTTGGGTTTGTGATGATGCCGATGATTATGCCAGCAACGTGTTTGCTGCCCCTTACGAGGAAATAGGATACGTCAACCACGACGCACAACTATACGCGCAAGCAATGGGCTGGGATGAGAACTACCCTTACGCAGAGTTCCCAATATCGGTGCAGGGTAGCTCGGAGCAATATTACTGTGACTATTATTACCAAGGTAGCGGTTCTTATATGGCCCGCTTCGGCGGTGACTGGTACTCTGGCGCGAATGCTGGGCCTTCCTTATGGCGCTTGAGCATCTCGTCGGCGGCTGCGTTTGTGTCTCTCGGCGGGCGGCTATGTAGAAAGGCGGTGTAGATATGAAATACGGAATAATCCAAGATGGCAAGCTAATCACTACAACAGATCGCAGAATCTACGGTGATAGTCTATCTAAAGAATTACAGATTGAAGAGGTTGAAACAAAAAAAGTCTATGATGAAAAAGAGAAAAAGGAAATTAATATAGAGGAAACTGTAACCAAAGTAGTGGAGGGTAAGCCTGTAAAGTTTGCGGAGATACCTAAAAACTTTGACCAAACTACACAGGCAGTCTATCAAGGCGATCCTGTTGATAAGGGTGATTATATCGAGTGTGGGGTGATAGTGGTAGATTTGCCAGAAGAAAAGGAGCCGATATTCGATGAGCCGATAAAAGAAGAGCCTGTAATTAAAAAGTAATTCAACTAACTGATTAAGCAATACTCCCAGAAGGGAGATCTTCGCAGGGAAATTTATAACAAATATTTTTAATAGGTGGAGTTGCCTATGTTTAACAATGGACAATTTAACAGCATTGGCTTTAATCAGATAACTCTGCCTGACACATATGATGCTGATGTAAGCCGAGACATTCAAGCAGAGCATACCTATGACGGTGACAGCTTGAGGGAAGTCGTTCTCCATCTTGACAATTTTGCATTAGGGGCAGATGTAACAGGTGATTTATATTCTAACGGATTGCTTCATGTTTACGGCACAGGCGCAACCTATGATTACACCTATGGCAACTCTCTGGTATTTGAAGATACAAGAATTACTGATATTCAAATTGATAGTGGCGTAACTACGATTGGGGATCATCTATTTTATGGTTTATCGAACTTAGAAAGTATCTCAATCGCAGATTCTGTAGTATCTATTGGAGAGTCTGCTTTTACTGGTTGCAACAACTTAGAAGAAATTATCAATAATTATGAAGGCAGTCAAACTGTTGGGGCAAACGCCTTTACTACTTCAGGCTCTTCCGTTTCGCCTAAATATGCTTATGGTTGGAAGGCAAACAGCACATTTATCACACAGGTTGAAACAGCAGGTTATTACTTCTCTGCCTTAGATCCTGCTGAAGTATTTTTCTTTCATCATACGTTCCCCTCTACTGACAATGTTATGTTTAATTGTGATGTTATTAGATCAGTTTGCACCGCAGAGGATTATGATGCTGACACGTTCAGAAATATATTAACGGAAAATGTTTATGATGCTGATACTGTCAGAGATATTATGAAACTATACGAAGAAGTGTTTGATACTAAGAGGTCTATTGTTGTTGATGTTTATTATGATGCCGATACTGTCCGCAGTATTGTGGTAGAAGGTGTGTATGAGGGTGATACTCTTCGCAGGGTAAGACATCTTGTTCCCGTCAAAAGACGGCAAAACGCACGATACAGACCTGGCAAAGGTTCTCCGAAGCGTTTTTCAATTAATCCACAAAGGTTTCCTATTGGACACAAATAAAATAAGTAGGTGATGAACTATGCGAAGTAGTAATCGCTGTATAGTCATAGCGGGGCCTTGTGCCGTGGAGAGCAGGGAACAGATCCTTGAGATTGCCGATGCTGTCAAAGAGTTAGGGGCAGATATTTTACGTGGCGGTGTCTATAAACCACGCTCAAGCCCTGATAGGTGGGATGGTATCGGTGAGATTGGGTTAGAATATTTTGTTGAAGCCAGACAGAGAACAGGGTTGCCTATAGTGACAGAAGCTATGGGGTATGAGCAGATTGATTTAGTAGCGAAGGTTGCAGATATTATTCAGATTGGTTCACGGAATATGCAATGCTCTGAGTTGTTAAAAGCAATTGGGCGTAAAGGGAAGCCTGTTTTATTGAAACGTGGGTTTGCTACAACAATAGAAGAGTTTGTAATGGCAGCAGAGTTTATTAAATCGGTTGGCAATGATCAGATATATTTATGCGAGCGTGGGATCAGAACCTTTGAAACTTATACGAGGAACACTCTTGATTTAAACGCTGTTCCCTCCCTTAAAAATTTATGTGACCTGCCTGTTATTGTCGATCCTTCACATGGGACATTCCGCAGGGAATTGGTGATTCCTATGGCATTGGCAGGGATTGCCGCAGGTGCTGATGGGATTATGGTGGAGGTTCATAATAAGCCTGAAGAAGCTAAGACGGATGGGGCGCACTCGCTGACGATAGAGATGTTTGCCGATTTAATGAAACAGGCTAAAGCGGTAGCGAAATCTATAGGCAAGGAGTTAGGAAATGAATAATCAGGATTATATGAATTACCTGAAAGGGAAAAAAGTAATCTTGGTCGGCCCTGCTGAGTATTTAGAAGGACAGGGGAGAGGTAATGAAATAGATGAATACGATGTGATTATCAGAATGAATTTAGGTTGCCCTGTTCCTGAAGAATTAAAAGGTGATTTGGGTAGCAGAACTGATGTTTTATATCATGTGGTGATGGGGCAAACACACGTAAAGCACAGACCTGATTTATTTTCTTTACATACCAAAAAGGAAGTTATGTCGTGGAAAAATGACGGCGTTAAATGGTTGGTCAGCAAGAGATCAACAAAAGTAAAGCGTGTGGGACATCTTAAAAAAATTGTTGGTAATCTGATTCCTTTTATAGTAGTTCCTTCTAAAATAATGGATGCGCTTACAAAAGCCCTCATGTCTAATCCCAATATGGCTCCTGTTGTTGTTGCCCATGTCTTAGAAGCGGATATAGAGAGTTTGAAAATAATAGGGTGTGATTTTTTTAAGACAGGGTATCACGTTGGATATGGTGGATTTTCCGAAGAGCAAGCTAAAAAAGGTGCTAACTCGTCTACTTGTTGGGGTCAGGTATCACAACCTGGACCGCTACCCCGCCACAGAAGCAGGAATAGTAAGACAGGCAGACATGATATATATGCTCAGATGAAATATTTACGCAATAGGGCGAGAGACGATTCACGCTTAGACGTTAGTGAAGTTATGGAGCGTTTTTATGGGGGTGCTTAGATGATTGCAATTATTCCTATGAAGGAACATTCCGCAAGAGTGCCTGGTAAAAATATACGTTCTTTTTGTGATAAGCCTTTATTTTATTGGATCATGAATAGTTTGCAGTATGTAAATATAACCAAAGTGGTTATAAATACCGATAGTCGTGTTATTGCTGATATGGTAAAAGGGTATTTCCCTGATGTTGAAATATTGTATCGTCCTGAAGAATTGTGTGGAGATATGGTAACAGGCAACTGTTTGATTAAATGGACTATTGAGCAATTAGATGATGATGAGTTTCTTTATACTCATACAACTAATCCTTTACTATCGCCTGCAATTATGAATAAAGCAATTTATCTGTATCAGAGATTTAAGAAAAGTGGTAATTTTGATTCTTTGCTTGGCGTTACTAAACATCACATGAGATTATTTAGTTTGCAGGCAACTCCGATTAATCACGATCCCCATAAGTTGGAAAGATCACAGGATTTATTGCCTGTTTATGAAGATAATTCTACTATGTATATATTTGATCGGAATACGTTTTCTAAAAATAACAGTAGGATTGGAGATATGCCTTATATGTTTGAGATACCCAAGTATCAGGGATTAGATATTGACACAGAAGGGGATTGGCTTATCGCCGAAGCGGTGATGAAATGCGTTGTTTAGATATTGGCCCAGGGTGGGAAGATGAACGGATTAAGGGGTTTGAAACATTAGATGTTATTGAAAGAGATAATGTTGACCATGTAGCTGATGCCAGTAAACCTTTACCGTTTGAAGATGCAGTTTTTGATATTATTTATGCTTCTCATGTGTTGGAGCATATTGAATGGCAATACACTGAAAGAACTTTAAGAGAGTGGGTGAGAATATTAAAAAACGGTGGATGGCTTGAAGTATGGGTTCCTAATGGTTTAAAGGCGTGTCATGCGTTTGTGGAGGCAGAAAGGGGCAATCTTAGTTTTGTTGCCAAAAGTCCTACATGGAAATATAAGATTGTTGACAGTGATCCCTGCCGATTTGCAAACGGGAATATATTTTCTTTTACTTCAGGTGTTGACTATCCTCCGTGGGGATTGCACAAGGCAATGTTTAGCCCACGCTATTTAAAAAGTTTGTTCAGAAAAATTGGTTTAAAGAATGTAGTAGAGATGGATAAGAAAGAAGTAAGAGCGCATCATTATAGATGGATCAACTTAGGAATCAAAGGGCAAAAGTAAGTTTAACTTAATAGCGGTATTAAAGACTCCTTCGGGGGTCTTTTTTACATCAAAAATTAGGAGGTTTACTATCTAATGGCTGAAGAAACAACTACGGGCGTTGAGAGCGTTCCTGCCGCCGGGGAACAGGTAAGTGAGGAATTAGATTTTGAAAAGATTCTGTTCGGAGATGATGATAATTCGGGCGAAACAGAAGAAGAAGAACAGAACGCCGCCGGTTCTGAGGAAACCGAACAGGGCGAGGGTGAGGAAGAGAAAGAGCAGACAGAAGAACCTGAAAAACCTGATCTGCCTACTGAAGATGCTTCGATAGCCTTCGCAAAGAAGTGGGAAGCAAATAAAGCTAAAGTCAAAGATGAACTAAGAGCCGAGATTATGGAAGAAATCAAACAGCAGACACAGACTACTACGCAGCAACAATCGCAAGGTGCACCTAAGTACCGTGAAATGACCGAGGAACAGATACAGAAATTGGCTGATGACTTTGAAACTTCCCCTGCTGTAGCAAAAGTCCTGTATGCGCAACAGCAAGCCCAAAACAGACTGCAAGAGCAACTAAGACAGCAAACTCAAAGGCAGAAAGAACAGGAAGAATACATCGAAGCACAGAGACTTGCTAATAAGTTGAAACAGGAAAACCAATCTTTACCAGATTGGGACAATAAGAAGTTGCACAATTATCGGATGGAACACTACAAGAAGTATGGGTCAGTATTGCCGTGGGGTGAAGCCTATAAAATGGCTATTGCTGATGCGGTAACGACAGGTAATTTAGACCGACAAGTCCAACAGGAGACGATCAAGAAAATCCAGAAACGGGAAGAAACCAATGTTGGTTTACAGAAACCTTCTACTCCCAAACTTGGCGTAGAGGATCTAACCGATGAGCAGTTTGCAAAACTGAAAGACGAAGTAATGTTAGGGAAATACAAAAGATCGTAAAGGAGTTGAACTGAAATGACACAATTAGCCATGAATATGCACACAAGTCAGATTAGCCACGGTATCGTTAACGGTGACGATTTTGCCGCTGCCGATGATAACGTGGTAGTTGTTGGTTATACTCCGGCAATGGTGAAGATTATCGCTGTAGAGGCAAATGATGCTCCACAGGATATGTTTCACTGGTATGCCGTAGAGGAAGATTACATCTTCCGTTTCAATGCAACTAATGAAGCAAGACACGATTCGTTTATTGAAACAAATGAGCGTGGTTTTACTCTTGATGGTGCTGCATTGATTGCTGCTTCAGGTGGAACGCCTGTAGGTTTTATCTTTGAAACCTATGGTTGTGAGTATGGTAGCTCTGGTACTAATGCTGCTGCCGCAGACGGTGACGATGCTATGGATTTCATCGATCCATACTTGCCTGATCTAAGCACCACAGAAGAATCCGAGAGTGAGAGCGAATCTCAGCTTTAGTCTGTAACAACATAATGTAACAAATGAGACTACCTGCAAAGGGTAGTTTTTTATTTTAGAAAAAGGAGTTGAAACAAAATGCCACAACCCAATAACAGTTACGCTAAGTTACCCGCAGAACGAAAGACGTTTTATGAGCGAGCGTTGTTAGAAAGACTTCTACCTAACCTGGTTTTCTTACAGCATGGTCAGAAATATAAGAAGCCAATTCCGAAGAACGAGGGTGCGACTATTAACTTTAGACGCTTTAACTCCCTGCCTGTTCCTGCGGATTCATTGGTAGAAGGCATTACCCCGGCAGGTAAAAACCTGTCAATTAGTCAGATTGTTGCTACCGTCAAACAGGAAGGTGATTTTGTCCTTCTGACAGATTATCTGGATATGGTAGGACTTGATCCTGTCATTCTGGAAACTACTGATTTGATTGGTGAGCAAGCAGCTCTGACTTTAGAAACCCGTGTCCGTGATATTGTCTTTAACGGCACTAACGTCTACTATGTAGGCGCACATGCTGATAGGGGCGATGTTACTGCCGCAGACATCTTTACTGGAACTGAGGTAAGGCGTATTCGCCAGATTATGGCGAGGAACAATGTCGGCCCTGCTGAAGGTAAAGACTATGTAGGGTTTATTCACCCTGATGCTGCTTACGACCTGAAAGGTCACAGTGAGTGGCGTGAACCGAACCTGTATGTAGACACAAAGAATATCTTAAACGGCGAAATTGGTCGGCTTTATGGTATTCGTTGGGTAGAAACTACCATGTGCCCCGTATGGGCAGGTGGCGGTGCTGCTGGTGTGGATGTATATGGTACGATGTTGGCTGCTTAAAACTTGCACCGAGAAGCGGGATATGCTACAATATATACGGGTGATTAAATGGGAAGGAAACTAAAAGAAAAAACTTGTGCTATATGTGGTAAAAAGTTTTTGAGTAAATATGACAGATGGGAAAATTCTGTTTGCTCTGAAACTTGTCGCCGGAAAATAATCTCTCAATCTAAATTAAAAGGACAATACAAACAGTGTTTATGGTGTGGTGAAGATTTTTGGGTAAAACCTTCACAGATAAACAAAAGGAAACATTGTAATATAAAATGTTTGAGAGAAACAGAAAAAAGCAATCACCGTACTTTGATATGCCAGTGGTGTGGTAAGGAAATGAAAGTTAATAAGATTGCTGATTGGAACAAAAAATATTGTTCGGTTGAGTGCCACGATAAAGCACAAGTTAAAAGAATTATTGTTCCTTGTACGATTTGTGGAAAGTTGATTGAAAGATACCCCTCCATAGTAAAGAGACAAAATGTTTTTTTATGCTCTAAAGAATGTTACAGTAAATATTTTTTAGAGAGAGTAGTATTCTTTCAATCTCGCACAAACACAAAACCTGAAAGAATGTTTAATGAACAAACACCCGAATATATAAACCAAACCTCGGACGGTAAATTCTTCATTAACTTCAATAACGGTAAGATTAAAAACCCAGACTTCATTGTTAGGCCAGTGAATGAAACCAAAAAAGTTATAGAAATTTTTGGACGTTACTGGCATGAACCAAAAGAAGAGCAGGAGCTGATTAATCACTACCGTGAAGTAGGATATAACTGTTTAGTTATATGGGAAGAAGAAGTTTATGATCAAACTTACTCTGAGAAATTGGAAGCATTTTTAAGTGAGCCAAGTGCCGTCTTAGTTGGTAACAACTAAGATTATGAACCCGGAATTAAGCAGGGAGGCTGAGATGCTAACCTGAACCGAAGGCTGTGATTAACGCCACAGTCAGGGGCAACGCATAGAGGGTGAAACTGTTTACAGAATATAATCCCTCCACGAGTCCGGGTCAACCTAATAAGGTTGAAAACGTATGCTGAACTATACTGAAATGAAGGTATAGAAGCAGAGGATAAAAAGCCTTTGCGATAACATAATTGTCAATCGTCTTTGGATTAAACGCCTACGGTGTAGTTGATGTAGGTGGAACTGCAAAGCCTGAAATTATCGTTAAGAACAAGGGTGATGCAGGAACCTCTGATCCGTTAGAGCAGCGTTCGAGCGTGGGCTGGAAAGCCTGTATGACGGCAGTTAGACTTCAGGAACTTGCTATCCTTCGTGTAGAACATTCTGCAAGTCTGTAGTAAACACATATATTGGGAGGGGTTTATCCCCCTCCCTTTTATTTTAAGGAGGATTAAAGAACGTGGCTAAGAAAAGTGAACTTTTTGACGAGAAGGAAGATGTAAAGATTGATGAGGAATTATCAGAAGTTGAAGATGTTGTAGAACCTGATGATTTAGAAGAAGGTTTTATTGCCGAGCATGATCCTGCAAGTAGGATTCCTGACTTTACTGCTAAGTATAAGGGTGAAGCGGAAGATGTTGTCAAGACAAGTTTGGATGGACAGTTGACACAGTTAGGTCGTGAAACGGCTAAGAAGTTGGACGATTATCCAAAGTATAAAGTAGTGATTCCGATCAAAGAACTTGCCCCTGATGACAAGTTTGTAGTGGTCGGAACTAATGGGTGGAATACGCAAATCTTGCGTGATAAGCCTGTCATGCTTCCTGATGTTATTATTGACCGCCTTGCGAAAGCAGGAGAGAACCCGACATTGGTTCGGTAAGGGGTTGAAGCAGTATGGCTCTTAATTTCGGGCAAATAAGGGAAAGATATGAAAAGATAACTGGCGAAACGGTTGACATCGTTACGTTAGGATCACGCATAGATGAAGCGCAGATTGAGATTGCAAAATATTTCGGCCGGCGAAGCACATCTTGGTATCCCCCTGCTGTTACTACGTTAGCGGCAGGGGTAGATGCCGATGCGGAAACTATTCAGCTTGTATCAGGGCTTGATATGCCTGATGAAGATGCTACTGTGTATGCTTATTTAGGCACAGGGGCTGAAGCTGAATTAATAAGTTACGATGAGTTAGTCGGCGATCAGTTACAAGATGTGGAGAGAGGTTTGAATGATGATGCCAATGAATGGCCTATTGGAACATCTGTATCAATTCCTGTGCAAGCGGAAATAGAAGAAGATTTGCCTGATGACTTTCTGATTGTGCATGAAGTCAGGGATTTAGACAATATGCCTTTCTTTGGTTATCAGATTTCTGAGGATATGCGTATTCTGTTCTTCAGAAGTGGTTTGTATAAACTGATCTATACCCGTGTTCCAGAACCGATTGACATTACGGATAATAGTGCAGTTCCTGAAGTTCATGCAGTATTCCATAATGATATTTTAAATTACTGTATTGCAAAACATTGGGAAGATTTAGGTGAAGGGATTCCTAATGAAGAAAATAAGGCAAATAACATGAAGGCTAACTTCTACAGGAATGTTGAGAGGGCAGCTAAAGTGTTGCGCAGGAATGTCAACCAACAATATACGATTGGTGTTGGCAATCCGTGGAAAGGGGAGTAAATAAATGACTGATGCCTTTTATGCTCCGTTGGCGAGAAGTCCGATTACTTATTTGGACGGTGCTATCACTGATTCTCAGACGACTATTGATGTTATAAACGCTTCTCTGTTACCTGCTGCTCCTAATGTGGCAACTATCGGTGGTGGATCATCTTCTGAAACGATTAAATACACTGGTAAGACTGGTAATCAACTTACAGGTGTAACGAGAGGTTTTTCCCCTACTGGTTCAGCAAGTGCATGGGATGATGGCACAGCTATTGCAAGGGTATTAACCGATCAGGACATATCTGCATTGCAGGGTGCAGTTGAAGATTTAGAAACTGATTTTGGCACTTTAACTGGATTGCCTGATGATTTAGATGATCATATCGAAAACGAAGCCCCTCATATGGAAGCGGTATCAATGGAACGCTCCGATAAAGATGCTGACGGTATTTATCAGACAATTGAATGGAGTAGGTCAGACGGAACGCTGTATAAAGATTCTATCCTGAGTGTTGAGTCTGATGTTTATACACAGAGGACTGTCCGTTACTACGATACAGATGGGACTACTGTTTTAAAGACTGTTGTTTACGATCTCACCTATGATGAATCGGAAGAAGGGGAATTAATCAGTGAGGTGATCAATAATGAGTAACTTACATTTGCCAGGGGATCTAACCCTTCATGGATTAATTTCACCTGCGAGTGATAGTGGTTCAGTAGAAACAGTAGGTGCTTTATATGCTTGGGGAGACCCTTCATATCAAGTAGTCGGTGATGCTCCATTAGGAGGGGGAAAATCTGATATTGGAATTTGTCTGTATGCAGGTTTTGCTATATTGAAAGATACTACTCTTGCTGGTTGGGGAACTGACGAGGCCAATCTTTTGACCAATATGCCCGTAGGTTCAGGTTATTCAAAACTTGATGGTGGGATTATCTTTATGGTAGCTTTAAAGTCTGATGGAAGTCTTGAAGTATGGGGAAGTAACGAATACAACCAAATTACAAATAAACCCGCTGGAACAGATTTTGTAGATATAGCCTGTGGAGCAAATCATGCGTTAGCATTAAAAAGTGATGGATCTATAGAAGCATGGGGCAGAGATAATTATAATCAAGTAGCAAATGCACCAGTGGATAGTGGTTATTTATATATTGCATCATCTCGTTATACCAGTTTCGCCATTAAAAGCGATGGATCAATTATTGGATGGGGATCTGATTCTTACAACGAAATTACAAACATACCAGCAGGCACTAACTACGAAAAGGTTGCAGGTGGATTTAGTTCTCATTTTGCAAGCGCATTAAAAAGTGATGGCAGTTTAGTTGCTTGGGGAGATGATACTTATGATAAAGTCACCAATGTGCCCTCTGGAACAAATTGGTTAGATGTTGAGTTAGGGTGTGATACAGGATATGCCATAAACACAGACGGCGTGATAACTGGTTGGGGAAGGAATACAGTTGGAACTATTTCTGGTAGACCTACTGGTTCTAATTTCAAAAAAATTAGTGCAGGGTGGAATAATGCTTTAGCATTAATATAATCAATATAAGAATGATAGAGGTCAAAGTCAACCTAATAAGCAGGTGATCTAATGACAGATAGCACATATAAAAATATATATTTCCGCACTCGTATTAATGAAGCAGGAATAAGGGCTGTTGCTGCCCCTGTTTTAGAAGTGGCACGGGAGAACAGTAAACATTTCGATTTTCAATGCAGGGATTTATCGGACAATAAAGCCTTCATTGACTTAACGAGTATGACAGTTAGTTTCGTGATACGAGAAAAGAAATATGAGTATGATCCTCTTATTGAAAAAGAATCAGGTGATGGCATAGACATTGTAGATGCTGAAACAGGGTTAATTACGATAGAATTAACAGCCGATGATATGGACATACCTGTTACTGATTATTTTTATGATTTAGTAATTGAAGATGAAGATGAGCGTCACAGTATCACGACAGGTATATTCAGGGTATTAAACTAAGGGGTGGTTGAATGTCATATCGCCACAGGGAAGTAAGAAAAGATTTCAGCGGTGGTTATAACAGCAGGGATAGCGATTCTATGCTACAGCCGAATGAATCACCCGATATGCTTAATGTTATTGTCGGACGGCGTGGCACAGTCAGACCAAGACCAGGCACAGAACAATTCCGCACAGATCCTGTATCTGATCCGCTTGTTGAAGGTGAAGATAATCCTCCCGTAACATCTCTCTATGAGTTTGTTAATCAGGCAGGGCAAGCGTATTTGTTTGCTTTTGCAGGGCAATCGCTCAAGAAAGCAAATGATAGTAATGGTTGGGATTTAGTGCAGGGGAGTTTTTCTAATCATTCCCTCTTTGAATTTATCACGCACCCTATTGAAGATAAAGCATTGTTCGTCAATGGCGAAGATGGATATTGGGAAACAGACGGCAATACTGCTTCATTGGTAACACCTTATGTGACGAGTTATCATGGTGTTGTTGACACTAACGGAACAGCAGTAACGTGGGTATCAGGCAGTAAGTTTAGTAGTGATTGGGTAGGTGACATGATTGTTATTAACGATGTTGCCTATGAAATAGATTCAGTGACTAATACGGAAAACCTTGTTTTAACTGGTTCGGCAGGAGTACAAAATGATGTAGATTACGATTATTACACAGACGATGGGATAGAGGTTGGTGAATCTGTTTTACCATCTAACCCTAAACTGATAGAATACTTTAGTTATACTGTGTGGTTGGCGAATGTTGACGGTTATCCTAATAGGATTTATTACAACTTACACGATCTAAATGGAAATATTCTTTACAACTATTTTGCATCATGGTCGTGGTTAAGGGCTTCTAATATTAAGGGGGAAGAAATAACTGCTTTAAAAGCATTTAGGGGAGTATTATATGTTTTTACTCGCACAACTATTAAGGCTATAACAGAAACTGAGCCGTTCTCTATTGTCGGAGAAGTTTATACCCCTCCTGCATATGAAATGACTGATGTCAGCTCTACTGTTGGAACGGTATCTCAGAGGACTGTCCAGGAGATAGGGAACAGTCTAATATTCTTAGGTGTTGATGGTGTCTATATGTTTGATGGACAGTCTGCTCCGTTTAAAGTTTCACAGAGGGTTGAACCAACTTTTGTAGGAGCAAGGCGCAGATTTTGGAATCAATCGTGTGGTGCTGTTCATAACAATAAATACTTTGTATCGTTCCCCACGAGTGTTAGAGAAGAAGATGATACATTTGGTTTCAGTAGTGGAAGTTCAACGGGCGAGAGTGAGTCGGGTGAAAGCGAGGTATAGCCTATGTATAATAGCGGCCGTTTTAACGAAGTAGGATTTAACCTCATAGAAGATGTCGAAGAATATTCTCCGCTTATTGTGAGGAACAACCTGACTATGGTGCTTGACACTGATATTATTCCTGTAGAATATATCGGCGAGAGGTTGCCTTATTCTAACAGTCCGTGGATGCCACAAAGTGGTTTTTATCCTAATCAATGGTTGGTAGCAAGCAACCTATATTTATACTTTGCAGGTGATGATGGTTATGTTTATCGCTACGGTGTAGGCAAAACTGATGCCGGACAAGCAATTAATGCTTATTATGTATTATCGGCAATTACCTTAGAGGCGTTAGATTTAAAGAAACGTCTTAGGTGGATAGATATAGATTATGAAAAGATGACTGATTCGTTTGTGAGAGTATTATATAAAATTGATGATGCTGATGAATGGTCTCTGTTGTGTGAGCTTGATCAAGGGGAAGTTAAATATCCGTTTGTTGGTTTTCCACGTCCCTTGTTTAGAAAGATTTCTATTAAGTTTGAAGCAAGTTATACGGGGTGTGATTTCGTGATCAATGGTATTACTTTAGATATGGCAATTAGAGGACAGCAAAAAGAGTTTGTGTAATTTTTTTACCTGCTGTAACCGATAAGCGGGATAAAGGAGTTGAAATATATGAGTTGGTTAACAAGTATACGAGATAGGATATTGGGTGATAGCCCGTCAGGGGGATCTCAACCACAGCAATCTACTCCTGCCCCTACTACTACTCCCTATCCCACGGGAATAGCAGGTGGCAAACCACAACCTACCTCTCCCTCTATTCCTACTGAACCTCCGAGTTTTGATCCGAGGGCTAACCTTGTAGGAACACGAGTGCCTTTAAATCAACCTTACACACAGCGTGAAGGACAGGAGATTATTAAAGGTGCAACCATGCCTTATTTAAGTATGGCTGAACAGTCAGCAAGGGATATTGGTGTAGAAGCAGGGCGCATCCCTCCAGGAAGATACACGGATTATTACAGGAATGTATTGCCTGAATTACTGCCACAGGCTCACCAAACATACGAAGCAGCATCAGGCAGACCGTATGAACGTGAGAGGATTCCTCAACCGTGGGAATATGCTATGGTTCCAAGATTAGGTGAAGAGATGGTTTCTCCCCCTCCAACGGGTGGCGGTCGTAGTGGAGGCGGTGGTAGTGCAGGAGGCGGTTATCCTTATTCTTTTGACTATCAACCTGTTGCACAACCTAATTTACAGAGAATCCCTGAACATACTTTTGATAAGACTGATCCTTATCCACGTTCAGAAGGTTCTCCTGCACCTGAATCGTTTCAAAGAGATCAGGCAAGATATGCCAAACTAATAGGTTCTTAGAAAGGAGGTAAACAGTATGGCTATTGACCAAGCGGCTTATGAAGAAATAAAAAGACAGCTGTTAGGGCAAATGAACGTCAACCCGACGCCTTACTCTACAGCAGGTTATCCTGCCCCCGAGCAAAATGTATCGGCGCAGGAAATGCAGGATATGATTATGGGACGTGCAGCAAACCCTTCCAATTATAATGTGCAGGATTTAGTCAATTTGCACAAGAGTGGCACAGGTGACTATCAACCCGTTCCAACTCCAAGTTCTGATCAACCGACTACGCCCGGACAACAGCCTGGTTCACAGCAATCCTTTCAATCAGGTTTTCAGCAATCACAGTTTCAGGGGACTATGCCCGCACCGGAGATGATGTCGTTAGATGAAATGATGGAGATAGTAAACCGCAGGGCAGAGTTAATGACACAACCCAAGATAGATGCTTTAGGTAGACAGTTGGAAGAAGAGCAGTTGTCAGGTGAACGGCGTAAAGGTGAACTTGAATCAGACTACCAGAGGGCATTGCGTGATCTTGAAGGTCAGCAGATGGGCGCACAGCAGATTACTTCTCAGGCAATGGCGAGAAGGAATGTTTACGATAGTGGTATGGCAGCCGACCTTGCGAACAGGATTGCCCGTAGCGGTATGCAAATGGGTTTACAGTTATCGCAGGAGCAGTCAAGAGTGTTAGCAGATTTAGCAGAATATCTTGATTTAAGAACACGTCATACCAACGAAGAGATTACTGAACTTATGGGTTATCGTGGACAGATGGCAGCCGACCTTTTAGCAGAAATGCACAATGAACAACAGAATAGACGAGATATGTTAGCCCAAAGAGAATTTGAGAATTGGTTAGCAAACGAATCGCTTAACCTGCAACAGCAAATGGCTTCATTAGATGAATATTGGCGACAGCAGGAATTTGATGCCCGTCAGTCTGCACAAGAGTGGGATCGTTGGGCGTGGGGTCAGGAGTTTGATGCCCGTCAGCATGATCAGGAATGGGATAGGATCATGCAGATGAACGATTTCCAACTGAGGGCAGAGATAGAGAGACTTCTTGCTAATAATCAGATAGATCAATGGGAAGCAGAATTTGCTCTCAGTCAGGGTGATCAGGCAATGAAAGATGCAGTATATCGGGCGCAATATGGATCTGCTTATAATTATTAGGAGGTTCGCTTATGCCGAGAACAAGGGGCTTAACGCATACCTACAGGGCGCAACAACTTCTTGAAGAAGAATTAGAACGTAAGAAAAGGCAAGAGGAAGAACAACAGGCGGCACAGGCAAGGGGTTTTGATGCAAGGATCACACAAACTGAATCTATAGCACCAAGAGCAACTGCACCGAGGGCAGAGGTTCCACGAACAAGACCTTCTGCAAGCGAACAGTTGCGGACGATGGCAGGTTTAGATTCAATAAGAGATACGGCACAACCAATGCAGTCTCAACCTATGTCTGAAGTTCTTATGCCACAATCTACTCCTGCACCACAAACACCTGTAAGGCGTGAAGTTGAACAGCCCCCTTTAACAAGTATGGTTCCTGAAAGCAGAATTGATCCTGCAAGGGTTACTCCTACAACTGATGTAGAACCTGCCACAGAAGGTATGAATCCTATCGAATACGGATTTAAGTGGATCGGTTCTGAATTACAGCGTGGGTTATGGTCAGTGAACGAAGGTATGTATCGTGTATTAAAAACTACTTATGAATACGCAGGAAACCCGATAGGTTATTACGGTAAGATTGGCATGAATATTGCTAATTGGGTATCAGGTAAAGAAGAGGAAAAACCAACCATTGCCAAACCGTTACGAACAGCTCCAAAGTGGTTAGATGAACAGATTGAGAAATACGGCAAACCTGAAGTATCTGCTCCTTTAGTCGAGGAAATGTCAGCACAGGAAGCAAGAGTGCGTGAAAAAGCCTATGAGAACAGTTTTGCTTTAGGTTTAGCTACTGATATGGCTAACATGGGTTCGAGAGTTTTATTGATGCTTATTCAGATGGGGTTACTTAATAAAGTAGGGGCAGCATCTACTGCTACACGCATTGCTCCTGGCACTATACCTGCACCTGCTACACCAAGTGTTACTCGTTTACAGGGTTGGCCTAAAGCTATTTACGACAAGGTGCAATCAGGGATAAGGGCAACTGCTCAGACTTCTCCTCAACAGTATCAGCAAACTATGAGCAGGATGCAGAGAATGGCAGGACACGCTCTTGCTACTACTCCTGGAGGATTAGAAGATAGAATAGAATCTGCTGCCTACCGTGTTGCTTATAACTTAACGCCTACGGTTGCTAATGCTACAGGCGCAACAGGTTTAACCGCAATCGGCACAGACGTTTTACTTAACTCATTTTTAACTTCTCCTTCATACATGAAGGCATACGATGAAGCAGGTGGGCTTACCCCTGAATTTTGGGCGTTTGCCGTTCCTCAGATGACGATGGATGTATTTATGGCGAGAGGGACAAGAGGTTTAGCTGCATCACAAGGACAGGCGAGATATAATCAGCAGTTAGATAAATACGCTAAAGAATTTGATATTACCCGTGAGGAAGCACAGGAAAGAATTACCTTTGCTCAGAGAGTGATGGATTTAGCAGAAAGGGCAGAGGGAACAAAAGTATGGGAGTTCCTTGCGGAAGAACGTGGAAGTATAGGGCCGAGAGAGCCGTCAGATAAACAACCGTGGGAAATGACGGTGAAAGAATTAGCGTCACAAGAAAGGGACTTTTATTCTGGGAAACAACATTTAATTCCGTTAGATAAGTTTATTGAAATACCAATAGAAAAAAACTTTTTAGAACGTGACGGAAATTATTATCATATATTAGCAAATGGTAGTGTGGGTAGCAAGGTGAATGAAAAAGAACTAAGTAGCTTGCGAAACCAAGCTAAAGAATCTCATAAATATTATATTGAAGCGGCGTTAAAAGAAGGCAAATCTATTCCCCCTTCCGTCCTCAAAGATTATCCTGATTTAGAGCGTCTTGCTACGGCACGAAGGCAAACACCTTCACTTGCCCCCGAAAGTCGCTCAGAAGCCACCAGATTAGATGAGAGGGGTATATCCGCACAACGGGAAGCGGGAGAACCTATCTCTCCTGAAACTATTATGCGAGAAGTTGCACAGCGTGGTGGTATCTCAGGCAAGAAAAAGGGTGTGCCTGAAGCATTACAGAGTAACGAAGGATTGCCGTTCAAAGAGATGGCACAAAAATTAGGTCTAACCGAGAAACAACTTCTTGAAGGTTTGGATGGTAAGCCTGTCGATCTTTCTCCCCCCAAGATGGATATAAATGTTTACAAGGAACGTATCAAGGGGTTGACTCTAAATCAGTTGCAGGAAGAAAGGATTAATTTAGAATCTCGTTATCCTAATGCTAAAGAATTACAGAAATCTCTTGATATAGAGTTAGCCAAAAAGTTTTCAGAGCGATTGAAGTCATACGATGATAAGAAGCTACAGGATAGAATACGTTTTCTCGAAAGCATGAGAACAGATGAAACCAATAGAACACGTTTTCCGAATTATGAGCAGTTAATAAAAGTGGTAAAAGCTGAGTTAGGCAGACGTGCTAATGAAAGACCGACTGAATCTATAGACCGCTATACTCGCTCGTTAAGGGATATGTCTATGCAGGATATTAGAAAAGCGAAAGAATATTTTGAAGCAAAGGTTGCCAGTGATGAACGTCAACCGTTCCATGAAGATAATTTAAAGAAAATAGAGGTAGAGTTAGCAAGGCGTGAGAGCGAACCGTATCGCAAATCTCAGACGGTAATGCACTCAGTTGCAAGTAGTATGGGATTATCTCGTGATGATCGTGTTAATATGGCACGGGATTTCTTTAACCGACCTAATCTTAAAAGCACAACTGAACTGACAGCAAAAGAGTTGGAGTTATTTACTGGTCATCTCCGTCAGCAACAAGCAGAATTTGGGGCTATGGCGATCAAAGAAGAATTTCCTAATACTGCAAAGAAACACGGCAAAACTATTGATAGGAACAAAGCAAAAGTTGGTGAGTTGATTGAGGATAAACCAATTTCTCGCCGTGAACAGCGTAGAGCAGAGATGGCTCAAGAACTTATTAACCGTGCAGAAGATAAGTTAAAGAAAATCGAAGAAGGTATTGATCGTCCTGATGAGTTAGGGTATGAGCGTGTATCGGCATATGATGTTGCAAAGGCACATGGATTGCCTACAAGCGAAGCTATGAAACATGATCTTGTAGGGTATCTATGGAAAAACCCTCTTAATCCTGAAATCACTAAATTCATTATGAAAGATGTAGGAATTACTAAAGATGAAATGGCAACAATAATGAAGGATCCTAACATATTTGAAAGGGCTTTTGTTGCATTGTGGCGTGGATTACCTGAAGAAATGCGTTCTAACCTTATGACGGCAAGGGTTCAGATTGCCGATGTCAGGGATGGTTACGGACAAGTAATTGACAATGCTTTAAAAGGTTTAGGTGATAAAGCATTAGTCAGGGTTGCAGCTATGCTTGAAGGTAAGATGGAAATGTCTGGTCGTGAAGGAGAAGCAGCTAAAATCTTGCGAGATCAGTTCTTTAACCCTTTATTTGATCAGGCTGTTGGTGCAGGGATTATGAAGAAGGAACAATATGTTTCCAATTACTTTTCACGCATCCAAGATAAGTTAGGTGAAGTGAAAGATATTGGTGATGAAATTAGAGTGCCAAGAGCATGGATGGTCTATGAGCGCACAGGTGATATGAAAGACTATAACCGCAACGTGCGTGATGTTGCTAATATGTATCTCAATGCTATCAGTAAAAACATCTACATGAAACCTGTCTTAGAACGATGGGAACCTATTATAGATGAAATGCCTCCCCATAGAAACGCTATGGCAAAACAAATGTTCCAGGCGGCTATGAGTATTCCTAATGCAGAAACACAGATGTGGAACAACACTTTACGTGACATCTATGAAACATTTAACCGCTATGATCCTGAGAACGCTCCGCAACATATGCAGGAAGCAAGCAGAATGTTAGTCAGTGTAATGGCTCAGAAACATATGGGCTTTAGCCCTGGAACTGCCATGAGAAATACTACTCAGCCGTTACTCGCTATAGCAGATGTAGCAAAGAAGGGTGCGCCGTTCAGGGGTTTAGGTTACTATACTGCTTATCGAAAGATTGCCCTAACCAAAGAGGGGCGAGATTTTGTTAATACCTATTGCACTATCCTTCAAGATAGAACTTATATGGACGGTATCAAACGTGCCTCAGAATACCAGTGGAAAATCAATAAAAAATTAGGCAACATAAGTAAGGCTACCATGTCTATGTTTAAAGCGGCTGACCTTGATAATGTTAAAGCATCATTTTATATCGGTTATCGTGCTGCTTTAGCTGATGGTAAGAGTCAGGCTGAAGCAATCAGACATGGTAACAATGTAGCCCTTAGAACACAGTATGACTATAGTATTGGTAGAGCAGCGATATATCATAGCCCCGCAGGAAGGTTGGCAAGTATCTTTACATCATGGTCGAGCAACTATCTTTCTTTGATGGGGGATTGGATGACTTCTGATATGAAGTCGAGAACATTATTAGGGATGGCATTAGCAGGAGCAGGTGCTTACCTGTATCGCAAACTTGGTTTTAAAATGAATATAGGGCCAATAGAGGTGCTTGGAGGATTACCTTACTTCCGCTTCTTTGAAGGTGATACCGCAGTTTTAGGTAGCATGAAAGAGGAGTGGGAGCAAATAGCAAAACACTTAATCTCTGGCGATCCTGACGAATGGAAGAAAGCTGCTGAAGAAATTGTTTATCAACTGCCAGGTGGTGTCGCTTACAAACGTATTGCAACCGTTGGCAGGGCATTGATGAATGAAGGTAGGGTTGTTGACGATAAAGGTAGGGTGCGTTATACAATCACTACTCCCGGCATGGCAATTCGTATGTTAATGGGTATGGGGATTGAAGCGGCTAACAGGTGGGACTTGGTATATTACAAGACTGATTGGCAAGACGAGCCTGGGTTAATCTCTGAAATCGCATGGGGTCAATACACTAATCATAAAGCATATGAGAATGTTCTCCATAAACAAATCAATCCTAATGCCCGTCTTGATATGCAATCTATATGGTTTGCATTAAGAGGTCAAGGATATGAAGTTGAAGATATATTCCGATCACCGGAAGAACAGTTAAGGGTGATGGAAGAACGTGTTATTGCTTCTGGTCTTGATCCTGAAGAAGCACGTAAAACAGCTATGGCAAATATCCGCACTTCATATTCCAGCCATGCTTCTATAGCAGTTGAGAAGGGTAAAGATGATTGGCAGACAGAGTTTAGGGAAGCAATGGAGTTCCTTGAAAAAGCTGAAGGGGATCTTCCCCGCTATCGCAGACGGTATTACGACCTGCTTGAAATGGCAATAACAGACGGCAACAGGGAAGTCCAACAAAGGGCAATATGGGCGTTGAAATATTTAGGGGCAGACGATGCCCTTATTCAGCGCACGATGGAAAACAGGGGGGCAGGTAGTGTCAATACAACCAGTGTTAATGCTCCTTCAGGTGTTACCCGTTCAACTGAAACACCTACCAGACAAGGTATTGACCCACAAAAAGCTAATGAAATACTTGAGCGATTAGCACAATAATTTTAGAAAGGGTGATTCTATGAGTGGAAACACAGAACAAGCAATCAAAGAAGCCATCCCTGATAGAGTATGGGATCTATACTTCGGGCCAGACGGACAAATACCACAACTACATAGTTCTATAAGTCAACTAAACGCAAGGTTAGGTGAAACGAACCGCAGGATAGACAAATACAATAACCTTCATTCACTCATGGAAGCCCTTGCAAGGCAAGTTGGTGAAGTTTGCACAACAGTAAAAACACATGAGCGTATTCTCGCTGATCACAAAATCCGCAAAGAAACTGAAATTGAAATTCTGAAACGAGAAAAAGAAATAGCTGAAGAAGCACGGGAGCAGGAAGCAAAGCGGTTCGGAAAGATAATAAAAATTATCGGAACCATTATAGCTCTTATAGGGTTAGGAATAACAATCCTTGTAACTTTCGTGCTGTAAGGAGGTTGTATAATGCCGTCTATACGTGATGTGGTTTATGTTGTTTGTGCTTGTTTGGTAGTGTATTACACCTTGGAAACGCTTCACAATATCAGGTTTAAACCTTAAAGGGGGAATAATGTAAATGGAATGGACAGATTTTGTTCAGCAGGTGCTTCTTATCTTTATTACTGCCTCTGTGCCGATTATTACTGCTTCAATAGTGAATATCTTGAAACGTAACGGGGCGTTGGCAGTTCTACAGGAAAAGGAAGCGATAGTGCAAAAGGGTGTCGAGTTTGTAGAGCAAGTCTATACTGACTTGGAGGGTGAAGAAAAATATAATAAAGCCCTTGAGTGGATTTCGACACAGCTTTCTGCAAAAGGTATTAAGTTTACTGTAGATGAATTAAAAGGGTTAATAGAAGCAACGGTATATCAATTTAATAAAACATGGAATGAGTTAATAATCGAAGAATAGAACCTCCTTGCTTGCGCTCCGACTTAATTGTTGGGGCGCATTTTTTTTCTCTATTTTGACCTATATACTTTATAATGTCAAGAGTTTTTATGCAAATTTTTTATTTTTTTGTCTTGATTTCCATATAAGAGTATGTTAATATCGGTCTCAAGGCACACCCATTGAAATGTGGGGTCGCAAAACTAAAGGGGCTAAAGCTATATACGCTACGTCAGCCAGTTGCAATCAACATTACTCTCCATCAAACAACACTTCACACTATGAATTTCATATTTACGATATTAAAGGGTTGACACACGAACATTATCGTAGTATAATCTAACCGAAAAGCGGGATTCAAAACACATAAAAGGCAGGTGAGAATGTGACCAATCGGAACGTGAGGGCTATGAAGGCGAAGTATAACCTGACGAATCAATCTTTAGCAGAAGAGTTGAAAATGTCTACTTCAACTTTTAGTGAACGTCTAACCGGAAAACAAGAATGGGCGTTGCATCAGGCTAAACAGTTAGTAGATATTTTTAATTCCCACGGGGAGAACTACACTATCGAATCACTGTTTGAGTTGTAGCAGATAGGGTAGCCCCTTTTTTAAACTATCTTAGCCGAGAAACGGGAAATGGGAGGGATAGCGTTGACAATGGCATTAACCGTTAAACAGGCAGCAGAGGAATTACAGGTAAGCACAGATTGTATCTACCGTATGTGCTATGCCAAACAGATACCACATAACCGCACAGCAGGTAGAGGAAAGAGGGGGCAGGGGAGAATCCGTATTCCTCGCTCCTCCTTAGAAAAATGGTTGGAAGGTGGTATTGGTAATGTCGGCAATTAAAACTGCCATGAGAGCGAAAGAGCGTTATAAGGAGACAGGTAATAATTATTGGTTGGGTTACGCACACGGTATTGAGGACACGTTGGAAATTGAATGTAAGGAGGACAATAATGAAGATAACGAATATTCACGACCTGCCACAAGCCTTCGTAGAATTGGCACAGCAGGAATACGAAGTTGCTCCTAATGAATACAGGGTTACTTCCCTGCTGAGAGGGTTTAGGGAAACTCAGTTATTCCGTAGACACCATGAAGAAATTACTGTTGATGTATCTGATATGGTATGGGCGTTATTCGGCACGGCTGTCCATGATGTATTGGAACGGCAGAAGGAGACTGATAGTGAATTAAAAGAAGAACGCTTGAAGGTTCCCGTAGGAGATTACCTCTTATCAGGTAAGTTCGATCTCTACTGTCTTGAGAAAAGAGAGTTGACCGACTACAAAACTACCTCAGTTTGGAAAATTGTTTACAAAGATTATGAAGAGTGGCGTAAGCAACAACTGATCTATGGGTGGATGATGATTAATGATATAGGGTTCCCTGTTGAACGTGGCAAAGTTACGGCTTTCTTAAAAGACCATTCTAAATCTAAAGCTAAATTCGATAAAGACTATCCTCAGTTGCCAGTTCACACAGTGAAGTTTACTTTTACATCAAAGGAATTTGAAGATACTGGTATTTGGTTGTATGAAACATTTAAGACTATCGCTGAACTGGAAAAACTGCCTGACGATGAATTACCTATTTGCACACAACAGGAAAGATGGAATAACGGTGATAAGTGGGCGGTCATGAAAAAGGGTAGGAAGTCAGCGTTACGTGTGCTTGACAGTGAAGGTGATGCTTATCTGTGGATGGAAGCAAATGAGAAAGGTGGGTATGTTGAACATAGACCTGGCTTAGATCGTAAATGCACAGAATACTGTCATGTAAATTCATTCTGCTCTTATTATAAAGAGCGTTACGTGAAGGAGGTAGTTTAATGAGTAAAGATGATCAGAAAGACTTAGAAATTGCAACAGCAGAAATTGGCTCAACAACAGATAATTTACAATTTTATAACTCAGTCCGAGAAGTTCCTGCCGAAGCACAGAAGGAAATTAAAGGTGGAAGGTTAAGCGGCATGACCGATATTAGCCCAATGTGGCGCATTAAAAAGCTAACTGAGAAATTTGGTATGTGCGGAGAGGGTTGGAAATATGAAATAACCAACCAACGGTTAGCATCAGGGGGTGATGATCAGATAGCAGCATTTGTTGACATTAACCTATACTACAAACAGGGTGATGGCTGGAGTGAACCGATACCAGGGGCAGGTGGCAGTATGTTTGTAGTTAAAGAATCGAAAGGTTTACATACTGATGATGATTGTTTTAAAAAATCTCTAACTGATGCTCTTGGTGTAGCTTGTAAGGCTTTAGGAATAGGTGCTAATGTTTACTGGCAAAAAGATAATACAAAATATGATGATTCAGTGTCAGTAAATGACACAACAATAAAACCAAAACAACCCGAACCTGATCCTGCTCCTACGAAACCTGAAGAAATTCCCGCACCTGATCCGTCAGAAAAAATGACATTAGAAGAAGTAAAGGAAATGTTCGGCGTTGATAAGGTAAAGGAAGTTACTGAACAAGAAGATCCTGCTGAAAAGGAAAAGGCACAGAGAAGTGCTATCAGGGCAATGCTGTTAGAGTTATGCGAAGGCGATGAAGAAGCAGCAAAGAAAACTTTAGAAAAAATGACTACGTTTACAAGCAAAAAAGACGGCACGGAGGTTGCAGGGAAAAAATCTGTTAAACAGTTGACAGTGAAGCAGGTTCCAATTGTTTTCCAGAAGGTTAAGAAAGAGTATGACGATAGGATTGCTACCCCTCCGGCTGGCCCAGATGTCGGTGATGGAGATAATATGCCACTTTATTAGCAAAACAGGGGCGGCTGATTTAAGTCGGTCGCTCCTTAATGAAAGGGGAGGGTGAAATGGGTCGGAAGAAGTTAGAAGAAATTATAGCAAGTCATGGCAAGTGGTTACTGTATGATCCCACCGGTCAACGTGCTAACCTGCAACGTGCTGACCTGCAGGATGCTGACCTGCGAGATGCTAACCTGCAAGGTGCTAACCTGCAAGGTGCTAACCTGCGAGATGCTGACCTGAGTGATGCTAACCTGTGTGATGCTGACCTGAGTGATGCTAACCTGTGTGGTGCTAACCTGTGTGGTGCTAACCTGTGTGGTGCTAACCTGTTTGGTGCTAACCTGCGTGATGCTAACCTGCGTAATGCTGACCTGCGTGATGCTGACCTGCGTTATGCTAACCTGAGTGATGCTGACCTGCGTTATGCTGACCTGAGTGATGCTAACCTGAGTGATGCTAACCTGTGTAATGTTAAAAACCTTGTAAAGATCATGGGAGTTGAGGCAGGTAATTTTTACTGGAAGGCTATTGGTGATAATTTAGTTAATGTTGACTACCAATTTAAACTTGGATTAAATATTTTGCATGATGGTGAAATATTCGCTAACGACGACCGGGTTACTTGTTCATATCCCGGTTTTCATTTCGCTTCTAAGTCATGGTGCAAAACATACTATAGTGAACGGCAATATCTTTGCAAGATACGCATACCTGAAGATGCGCAGATTAACGAGCCTTGGGCAACTGACGGCAAGGCAAGCGCAAGTAAAATTGAGATAGTGCGAATATTACTGATGGAAACGGAAGAAGATGTGACAGAACAATTTAAATAAAAGGGGAGGGTGAATGATGTTAAGCGTAACAGTTGATCAGGTTTTATCATGGGAGCCATGCGAAGAATATACCCGTGCACGTATTGAAGAACTCTTTGCAGGGCGGGAAACAATAAATGTGCATGATGTTTTAGAGATGAATATACCGGATGAAGATAAGTTGTGGGCAGTTTTGAGGGAGGAATTTATCCCTGCAAAAATACTGCATGAGTTTGCCTGTTGGGTAGCAGCCATTGCACTACACAAAGAGCGGGAATCCGGCAGGGAACCAGATGAGCGCAGCTGGGAAGCTATTGAGGTCAAGTGGTGTTGGATAAACGGCAGAGCAACTGATAGTGAATTGGCAACAGCATGGGCAGCAGCAAGGGAAACAGGGGCAGCAAGGGAAGCAGCATGGGCAGCAGCAAGGGCAGCATGGGCAGCATGGGCTGAACAGATCTTCGTGTTGCAAGAATTGCTGAAAGCGAGGGGTGAATAATGGACACAGGCTTTTATTACACCTGGAGAAATCAGCGAAAAGATAAAACAAAACAGACAATAGATTGTAGTGATTTGGTTGTAACAATAGAGCATCTTTATAGCCGGATAATTAGATTAGAGGAAAGGTTATATAAGTTAGAGCATCCCGATGAATTTAGGGAGGGTGAATAAGAATGAGTGACATCTACCGATTAGAAAATATGTTTGATGACCCTTATGAGAAAGAGTTTGTGTTTGGATATATAGATGGATATAGTGAGTTATTGAAAATGGAGCCGGGGGAGGGTGACGAGGAATGAAGCGATATAAAGTCTATAACAGTAGCACGCTCGGCATAGAAGACCCTAACGGTGAGTGGGTTAAATATTCAGACGTTGCCGAGGCATTGAATATTGCTGGTGAAATGAAGCCTAAAAAGTGTTGCGATATTGGTAGTTATAGTTGCCAAATTCCAATGTCTATCGCTGGTAGGGTGAGGTGGATAGATTACTGTATAGCTGATATTGTAGCCGCTTTGAATGCTGCTGGAATTGAAACCGTTGCATCATGTTGCGGCCACGGCCAAATACCCGGGGAGATTAATCTAAGGGATGGTAGGGAAATAACAGTTTACTATTTTAAAAATTATTAATATCAAATTTTCACGGGGGCCAGCCGGGATAATATACCGGGGGGTGTCTGGTATATAGGGGTAGAATAAACCCTTATCTTAAAGGGTTTCGGGCTGGAATTAATTTAATGATGGTTGGTATATATACTAATGGGGGTGAGACAAGTGAAACTTAAAGACCACATGAAAAAACAACTTAAGGATTTAAGGTTTAGGCGCGAGTATGAATTGCTTGGAATGGAATATGAAATAATTCGACAGGGAGTTCTTGCAAAACAGCAACGAGGCAGAAAAGCGTATGAAAAAAAGCGAGGGGTGAATAGGTGAAGCGATATGAAATGGCATCAAAGAGGAGATACATTGAACCAGACGAATGGTTTATGGAAGAGCGCATGGACGGAAGATGGGTAAAATGGGATGACTTCGAGTCGTGGCGAAATGATTTGTTGGCAAGGATTGATGAGATATTGTCAATATTAGAAAATGGGGGGGAGGTGCAAGGGGAATGATAAAGGAAACCCTTAAATCAATAAAAGAAAATCGTTACTCATATTCACAATGAATGTTGTATTACATGAAAATGGTATTGAATTTAAGTGAAAGGAGGAATAAATAATGGACTGTGAACAATGTATTCAATTAAAGATTAAGAACACTGAACTGCAACAGCAATGTGATACGTGGAAAGAGATTGCTAAGACTTATCAGGAACTTGCAAGAGATTACAGTAAGCTACAGGAACCAACTTATGTTATGAACGGTGATATTCATTTAGGGAAGATGATTGAAACAATGAAAGGAGAGTATAAATGAATCCTTTAGAGGTTAGACCTGATAACGTATGGCAGTATAAACAGAACCGACCTACTTTAATTGCAAAGGATATTAATGAGTTATATAGTGTGCCTGAGTTTGAAGTTTTGCAGATACTTATGGCGAGAGGGGTATTCAAATGGTTCACAGTAAGACGCAACCTTATCCGCTTGAAAGATCAGTGGAAAGAAGCTGTTTCTGCTCATCAAATCCTCACGGGCTACCGCAAGCGAGCAATAAGAGAGAAGGGTGTTCATGCTACCAATGCCGACCATTACCGTTACGGCTACCTTAAAGGCTATCGTGATGCCCTTACAGAGTGTCGTAGAGAGATAAGGGAACTATGCCATAGTGAGCGTTGGCAATGCCCTGATAATGATTTAGAAGCATGGCTGAAGTTAGAGTATGGAATACGTTTTCCTGATGATGTAGAGAGTGAGAATACGTTTTCCAAAGGAGGGGTAAAATGCGAATCATATTAGATATGGACGAAGTTGTTGTAGACATGATGACACCTTTGCTTGCACATTATAATAAGCAATACCATAAAAACTTTACTATCGAAGATATAGTTCAATGGAAGTTACCTGATCAGTTGAGAAGCATATTTTTTGTTGAGGGATTCTTCCGATACTTAAAACCATTAGAAGGGGCTATAGAAACTATTAAACATTTACTTGATCAGGGGTGTGACATAGTGATTGCTACTAATCACAGTGATGATCCCTGGATTGCTCAAGATAAAGTGTTTTGGGTGCAGGAAAACCTTCCACAGCTTGCCGACTCAATGATGATTGGGAACAGAAAGGATTGTTTAAACGGCGATGTGATCATAGATGACCGTCCTGACTATTTACTTAATTCACCTTGTCCAGTAAAGATTTGTATGGATCGTCCGTGGAACAGGTGGATCAATCAAGGGATTGCAAAACGTGCTTATGATTGGAATGATATTAGGGCAGATATTGAAGAATTGATAGTTTTTCCTCTTGAAAGGATGACGGAGAATGAGTAGTTATAATTCAAATTTAATCAAAGCACTTGATAGTTTAGAGAAGTATTCTATTGAAAGCCGAAATAAAAAATTAGAAGCAGAAAACGCTCGGCTGAAAGAGTTAACCCAGGAAATGTTTGAGATATTATTAAAACAAAATGCAGTTGATAGGAAAGGAATGAGGTCTTTTACTATTGCAAGAGAGATTGAAAAATTTTTAATAAAAAACAATAAGATTGCAGACACTTACTCAAAATTTTAATTGAGGAGAAAATTAAATGAAATTTACACCAGGGCCGTGGGATGTTAAATTTAGGCAAAATGTTGTAACAAAGAGTGGTAGGGGTATTGCAACTTGCGGAGGTTATACAACTAATGACCCTGTCGAATGGGAGAAGGTTTCAAAAGAAAATTACGCCAACGCCCACCTGATTGCTGCTGCTCCTGAAATGTATGATGTTTTGATATGGTTACTCCATCTTTGTCATGGAGTTAGCAAGGGTGGAAGTGATGTACCTGTTACCAATGATGAATGGGGTCAAGCATGGAGGACAGCAATGGATGTGATTTCTAAAGCAGAGGGGAGGGAAGATGAATGATCCGCAAACGTAAAGACGGTTACTATGTGCTATCAGAAAAAGGAAAGAACTTAGGTGGCCCATATAAGACTAAAGCAGAAGCACAAAAAAGATTAAAGCAAGTAGAATATTATAAGAAAAAGAAATAGGAGATCAGCATAATATGGCAGATAAATGTAAAAAATGTAATCAACCTATAGAGTTACATCACCCGATAATACCTAATGCCGATCCATTGAAACACGATGTAACTGTTGACGGTAAGGGTAATTATGTTATTACCGAGCGCAAACAAGATAAAGGAGGTAGTCATGGTAGATAAAGTATTATTTTCTTCTGCTACTGATCAATGGGCAACACCACAATACCTGTTTGATTACCTTGATGATCTATATGAATTTAATTTAGACCCTTGTGCTACAATAGAAAATACAAAGTGTTATTGCTACATTACGCCAGAGATGGATGGCTTAAAACTTCCCTGGTATATAGTGTATGAAGAACGCCCTGTATTACATACCATAGCTGACGGCAGGGTATTCTGTAATCCTCCGTATGGAAGAACTATCGGCAAGTGGGTGGAGAAAGCCGTAAAAGAAGTTAAGAACGGCAATGCAGAATTAGTTGTAATGCTAATCCCTGCTCGCACAGATACTAAATGGTGGCATGATTATATAATGCGTTATGCCGACAAAATATCTTTTATTAAGGGGCGAGTGAAGTTTGGAGGGGCTTCTAATCCTGCTCCATTTCCGAGTGTTGTAGTAGAGTTTAATGAAGAAACTATTGATAAGTATTTTCAAAATCCGAGGATAGATTCAATCGTTTTAACCGATATTTCAATGTTGCCAAAGTGTTGACATTTTAGCCGAAAAACGGTATAATGGATAATGAGGGGAGTTTAAATATGAGAGAACAGCAAGGCATAAAATTTAAAATCAATACAAAGTTTTGCCCCATCTATTTCCTTGCTGTGATCTCCCCTGATCTCGCCTATAGGTGGGGCAATATATTTTTTATTTATCATAGCCGAGAAGCGGGACAGGAGTGGAGTATATGCAAATAGGACAGCCGTTTAATCCTTATAGAATGTTTGTAGGAATATTTATACCTAATGTTTTATTAAGTTATCCTGATTTATCAGCAAGTGCAAAATTATGTTATGGGCGATTGTGCCAGTATGCCGGAGAAAATGGTCAAGCATATCCTACATACAAAAAGTTGGCAAGTGAATTAGGTGTTTCTAAACGAACCTGTATAAGATACATAAATGAACTTGCCGACAAGGAATTTGTCAGAGTTGTCACCCGTGCAAGAGAAGATAGTTCGCAGACATCTAATGTTTATGAGTTTTTGTGGCATGAGATATTTGCCACCCAAGCATCTGTGTCACCCCCCAGTGACAATATGATCACCCCCGTAGTGTCAGAGTTGTCACCCCTTAAAGAGAATCATTTAAAAGAATCACTTAAATATAAAACATATAGTAGTGCAGACGATAAAGATAAGATACCTTATCAGGAAATTATTGATCTGCTAAACAAACATAGCGGCAAGAGGTACCTATCTACCACGGCAGCTACAAGAGAAAAGATTAAAGCCCGTTGGGAAGAAGGATTCCGTATATCAGACTTTGAGAAGGTTATCAAAATTAAATGTAGTCAATGGAAAGATGATCCTGAGATGCAAAAGTATCTGCGACCAATCACGTTATTCAGTCCAAAATTTGAAGGTTATCTAAATGAAAATGAAGAGAAGCGGCATCCTAAAATGGAGCGTATTGTAGATGAAACCGATTGATATAGCAAAAAAATACTTTGGCGAATATCGCACACACGGTTTAGAAATTGTGCCGACCCTCTGCCCCTTCTGTAACGGTGGCAGCCATGAGGATAAGAATACGTTTTCTCTAAACATGGAAAGCGGAGCCTATAATTGTCTGCGAGGTAGTTGTGGTGTTAAGGGTTCATTTACTGAACTGCTGAAGCATTACGGTGAGAAGGGTAGTTCTAATTATGAATTGCGTAAGCCTAAACCTGTATCGTTTGTGCCTCCTAAAGTTAATACAGATGAGTTGGGTGAGAAGGCAAAAGCATATTTACAATCGAGAGGGATCTCTCAGAAAACTTGGGAGATGTTAGGGGTAGTTGAGAAGAACGGTGTAATAGCTTTTCCTTATTATGAGAACGGCAAGTTGGTGTTGATGAAATACCGTAAGCCTGAGAAGTATTTAGGTAACGGTCAGAAGGCATGGAGAGAACCAGGCGGTAAGGCTGTATTTTGGGGTATGGACTTAGTTGATGTTGATGCAGGTAAACTCTTGATCGTAGAGGGCGAGTGTTTTCCTGGAACAGCACAAGTCTTGACTGAGGAAGGATGGGTTGCTTTTAGCGACTATTCAGGGCAACGTGTAATGCAAGTCCATGATGATTTAACGGCTAATTTTACCAAGCCGCTTAATGTGATTCGCAAGCCTTATGATGGGAAACTGTTGAGAGTAGATCGTGGTGGTAATTACTGTTCAGAGACTACCCCAGGGCATAAGTTGGTTTACGTGAACGATAAAGGCAGAGTAGTTAAAAGGGAAGTGAAAGATATGCCCGCTACTGTTCATGGGCATATACCAACTACCGTGACTTTGGATGGCAAAGGTATTCCCCTATCTGACGATCAGTTATCGCTGTGTTTGGCAGTTAGCGCAGATGGGGTTATAGACCACCGAAATAATAATGGTCACAATGGTGTTTACCCAAGAGAGCGCAGGTTTATCAGGAGTGCTTTTAAAAAGAAGCGCAAGATTGAACGGTTATGTGGATTGTTGGATAGGTTAGGATTGGAATACTCTTGTAACCCCATTAAGAGTGGGTTTACGAGTATATGCTTTCCTTTGCCGGATTGGTGTTGTGAAAGGCTATTGCCGCAAGAGTGGGTAACGAGCGCGACACTAAGACAGAGGAAGCACATCTTAAATGAAATGGTTTATTGGGACGGGAACAATGTGCCTAATCGCAACCAAACAGAATATTCAACGAAACATTTACATAATGCTATTATCATTCAGACTTTAGCCCATACATCAGGGTATATGTCTACTATTATGAAGCGTGAGAATAAGTTTGGTGCATGGTATAAAGTTTCCGTTCTTTATGGTAAATCACACGTGTCATGGCAAAATGTAACAACTGAAGAGGTTGATTATAGTGGTGTAGTGTATTGCGTAACAGTTGAAACCGGAATGTTACTGGTAAGGCAGGAAAATAAAATTACGGTAACGGGAAATTGCGATCAGCTTGCCCTCTACGAAGCAGGAGTAAGAAATGTAGTATCAGTTCCTTCAGGGGCAGAGGATTTAAGTTGTGTAGAAAACTGTTGGGATTGGTTGGAGCAGTTTAACAAGATATGTATATGGCCTGACAATGATACGCCTGGTCAGGAAATGTGCCGAAAGCTAATTAATAAATTAGGGGCGCATAGATGTTTTGTAGTTCACAGTGATCATAAAGATGCCAATGAAGCCCTGTATAAAGAAGGTGCTAAAGCTGTCGCAGAGTATGTGAGGACGGCTAAAGAGGTTCCGATAGCAGGGTTGCAGAGATTAGCTGATGTAGAGAGTTTTGATTTAAACAAGGTGAAAAGGGTTCATTCAAGTATATCAGGTGTTGATCAGGCTTTAGGTGGTTACATGATGGGTATGCTTACGGTGTGGACGGGTGTAAATGCCAGTGGAAAATCAACTTTTGTCGGGCAGGAATTAATAGAAGCAATCTCACAGGGGTTTAGGGTGTGTGCTTATTCGGGCGAATTACCGATGCCGATATTTAGATATTGGATTGAATTACAGATAGCAGGGCCAGAGAAATTGGAAGCTGAGTATGACACATATCGCAAAGTAGATGTTATGCGTGTGAGGAGGGAGTGGAGAGAACCGATCCGCAACTGGTATAGGAATGAGTTTTTTATCTATGATTCTTTATTGGGGGTCAATGCCGACAACCTGTTGGAAGTATTTGAATATGCAGTAAAGCGGTATGGGTGTCAAGTATTTTTGGTTGATAACCTGATGCTGATGGTGTTTGCCGATCAGGACAAAGTGCTGTATCAACGGCAGAGTGATTTTACAAAGCAGTTAAAGGCGTTTGCTCAGAAGTATAACGTGCATGTTCACTTAGTTGCCCACCCACGTAAAGTTGACGGCAGGGTGCAGAAGATGGATGTAATGGGAAGTGGAAATATTACTAACCTTGCGGATAATGTGTTAGGTGTATATCGTCCTGCAACTGAAGAGGGGAGGGAAGAAATAGGGGCAGATGCTTCTATAGATGTATTTAAGGCGAGGTTTACAGGACGGCAGGATTTAGAGATACCAGTGAGGTTTCATATTGATTGTAAGCGGTTCCATAGCGGTAGAAGATTGGAAGTAAATTACTTAAATATTGAGGAGGCGTTATAAGTGGCCTTTGGGTTGACTTATAAATCTCAGCGAAAACTATCCGAGATGTTTGCCGAGTTAAAGGGTGGCACAGTGGAAGAATATGAAAAGATGTGGGATGAAATAAATCGCAGGGAAGTAGCGAGAATAGCAAGGAATGATCTTAATGAGAGAGATTGATTGCCCTGATTGCTTAGGTTGCGGTGAAACAGAATTACCCTGCTTAAACTCACTGGCCTTAGAGCCGAGAATGGGTCCATGTGAAACTTGCGGCGGTGCAGGTTGGATCTTTGAAGATGATCGGGAAAGTTGGTTTGATACTACTGAAGAAGCTAATGGAGAAAGGTAGACAATGGGGAAATTAAGGAGGTAGAACAATGACTAACAGCAAACGCAAAGGCTCCGATGCTGAACGTGAAATAGTATCAATACTTAAACACGAAGGTTATCAAGATGTCCGGCGTGGTCAGCAGTATTGTGGGGCAGAGGGTCACGCAGACGTTATAGGGCTAAAGGGTATCTACATTGAAGTGAAACGGCGGCTATTTAAGACAATATCAGACTGGCTGCATAAGGCGTTATGCGAATCACTTAAATTAGGCGGCTGTTATCCGGCAGTATTCCACAGGGGCAACAATGAGGATTGGATGGTTACAATGTATTTAGAACACTGGATAAACTTGTATAGAGAATGGGAGGCAGGTCAGGAAGAGGAGGGGAAAAATGCTTGAGAAAATTAAACACGTTATCAGTTGGTTGCCAATACTCTGGCATGATGTTCCTTGGTCTGGTGAATACGGTGTCATGCGGATATTAAGCTTCAAACTCACTCAGATAGAGGACTTTCTACATGGTGAATATTCTGTAGCTGTTCACCACCCTAAAGCATTGAGAGGGTTGAAGGTAGCTAAGAACTTATGCAAGCGGTTAGCCGATGAGAATTATATTCATAATGCAACAATGTTTGAAGAAGAAAGATTTAATAATCTTACTTTAGGCTATCCGAGGACGAGGGAAGAAAGGCTAACTCAGGAATGGTTTAATCGGAAATGTAGACATGCAACGGAAATGGAAACGCAAGATAGGGATAGGCTGTATAAAATGCTTCAAAAATACCTGCCTGCGTGGTGGGATTGAGGGAGGGGATATAGGTGAGTAGACAACTTGATTTACAAATATACCTTGCACGTGCATTAGCCGCGTATAAAGCCTTAACAGGGGGAGAAAGCGAGGGGTGAAAATGACCGTTAAATACATCTGCGATGGTTGCGGTTTAGAATCGGCCGGGGAATATTACGGAACTACTACAACAAAACCACGAAGCTGGTTTGCAAGATCGGCTGACAATAAAGAGATTCATGCTTGTAGCCGGGAATGTGTCAAGAAAGCAAATGAAAATACGGGCGATAATGTTCCGATAATACCTATTTGAAAGCGAGGGGTGAATGATGGGGGGTAGGTATGAGGTTAGATTAAAAAAATATGAAGCCACAAGTTACTATTTCCAAAAATTGCTACCGGCATTAGTGTTTTGGTTTAGGAATAGAAAGAGAGTTCTCTATGTTAAATACTATCGTTTTTAGGAGGTGGTGACTTCTGGATAATGTCCGTCAGTTAGCGGAAGCATTAAAATTGGTAGTTACTTTGGCAGAGGGGGAAAGTTAGATTGAATAAACTTCCACCAGAAGAAATTAGAAGGCGCATACGGATTTACAACGAGGGTGGCGAAGTAAAGGATATGGCTAAAAAGGCTGGATTGAATACTAAAACCTTTGCATCGTGGATGTGGGTAGTTGGTTTACCAGCTCATAAAGTAGGTTACGGGAAACCTTCTAAACAAAAACCGAGGAAAACAGGGCCGCAACTTACAGGTATTAAGGGCGATCCGTATGTTCATAAGCGGCCAGCTAAAGAAAGAAAACTGATCAACGAATTTACTAACAAGTTGATCGAAACGTACGACCGGGGGATCAACAGGTATAAAAAGCCGAATGTGCGGAAATTTATAAACGAATACCGATCACTTTACGGAGGTTCTATTTAATGGTTAATACACAACGATTAAGTAGGAATACAGAGTTACGGCAATGGTCTTATCAATATAATCAGGAAGGAACTATTAGGACTGCTCTTGAGCATGTTAATTTTGGTTATATAGATGAAGAGGCTGATGTCTTGATAGAAATGTGTAGAGAGGGTAGGAGTATTTATGATATGGCAGATACGTTACGCCGACCGACTGATGATATATTTGTCATTGTTTGGGATTTAGCACATAAGGGTAAAGTAAGGTTGGATGAAAATTGGTTAAGGGGGATAGCAGGATGACAGCTATAATTATACTTTCCTTAATAGCAATCATTGTTCTTTCTTGCCGAGTATATTTAGCCGTGAAAGGTAGGGGTCAGATTTGAGAGATACTATTATCTGTTTAATAGGAGCATCAGGAGTAGGTAAGACAACTGTAGCGAAAGTATTACATGATCAGGGTTTTAATGTTATCCAAAGTTATACTACCAGACCTCAGAGAAGTGATGACGAATGGGGTCATACCTTTGTCAGTGAAAATTTAAAAGAAATCTTTACCATGAAACCTTTACCGCTTCCACCAGAATCTTTAAGGGAAGGTGTAGAATATCCTGGTCATGTGGTAGTCAGAAATATGCCACCTGGAGTTATAGCACATGAAGTTTTATATAACGGGCATCATTATTGGGCGACAGTTAATCAGTACAGGGGTAAGGGCGTATCTATCTATGTGATTGATCCAAAAGGGGCGAAGTCAGTCAAGGGCAATGTGAAAGATGCTGATGTGATTGCAGTTTACCTGTATGCTGATTATTCTACATTGCAGGGCAGGTTAGAAAAAGACCGTCCGAAAGAACAGGCAGATCACAGGTTGAGCGAAGATAGTTTTGTTTTTGAAGTGGTAGAAAACGATGTAGCTATTAATACTACCTTCCTAAAGCCAGAGAAGGTTGCCGAGAGGATTATTCAGTGTGTAGTTAAAGGTATGATAGCAAGGAGGTATGGTGAATGAAGTGTCCAACCTGCGGATTACACCATTTTTCACCAGAGAAGATTATCAGATGTATCAGATGCGGGTATGAGTTTACTGAAGATGATCGCAGGCAGGAAGAAAGGAAAAATTTTTACTCTCAACAGCCGAGAAACGGGATAAAAGGGGGTGACACAGATGCGTAAACAGGAAGCGAAACTGATCGTCAGCGAATGTCAGGGGTGTATCAGAGTATTAAATGATAACACCTGTTTAGGGTGGACAGACCCTGAGTATAAGTGGCGTAACGGTCAATGTCCTGAGTATTCAACCTGCGAAGAAGAACGAAATATTATCAGACGCTTGCATATAGAGGAGTGATCCTATGGCACTTATTATAGACGTTATCAGAGTGAATGACAGGCCGACACTTGTTAGGTTGGAAGAAAAGTTTGGCCCGTTTGAAATACCGATAGACGAAGAACCTGAAGATGATCCTGAGTTTAGGTTTTACAGGAAATTAATGCAGGAAAAGCCGAGGGGGTGTAAGTGATTAAATTTATAGACCTCTTTGCAGGGATTGGTGGTTTTCGTTTAGGTATGGAAATGGCAGGGCATGAATGTGTAGGTTTTGTTGAGATAGATAAATTTGCCCGACAATCCTATATGGCTATACACGATATAGAGGGGGAATATTATGCAGATGACATTAGATCAGTTAAACCAAGAGATTTGCCTGAAGCCGACTGTTACACGGCAGGATTTCCTTGCCAAAGTTTCTCAGTTGCTGGCAAGCGAGGGGGTTTCTCAGACACACGAGGTACTCTTTTCTTTGAAATCATGCGGTTGGCTAAAGAGCGAAAGCCTAAGTATATTCTCCTTGAGAATGTCGCCGGACTTCTTTCACACGATGGAGAAAGAACTTTTGGCACAATCCTCCAGGCTCTTTATGAATTGGGGTATGACGCAGAATGGCAGGTGCTTAACAGCAAAGATTTTGGAGTTCCCCAAAACAGGGAAAGGGTGTTCATTATCGGGCATCGACAGGATTGCAGAAAAGATTATATTTTCCCTTTAGAGAGGACGGAAATAGATGGAGACGAGATTGAAAAAGTGTACCTGTTGTCAAAACGTCTTTCCCATGACTTCGGAATATTTTGCTCTAAAATATCACAAATCAAGGGGCAAGAGTTATTACGAGGGGAAATGCAGGTGTTGCTTGCGAGATTACGAGGTGAACTACAGAAAAAACAATCCTGGGAAATTCAAGAAGCAGGACAGGACATACAACCTCACGCCGAAGGGAATATACAAGAAATTGAAACAGAGTTCAAGGGGCGAGTTAGTAGTAATCTCGCAGGAGGATTTTGTGGAGTGGTATCAAGCCCAACCGAAGAAATGCTTTTATTGTGGAATAGAGGAGAAAGATTTGCCAATATTGACAGACAGTATCAACAGCAGATCAAAAAGGTTATCGATAGACAAGATAGATTCATCAAGAAAATACGAGAAGGACAATTTGGTTCTTTGCTGCTTGCGGTGCAATCTTATCAAGGGAGACTTTTTTACTCAATCGGAGATGGTAGAGATTGGGCAAAAGTATATTGCAAGGAGGTGGGAAGATGGAACAAGACATTAACCTCTATTTTAGAGCCAGAAGTGGACGAAAAGTATTTCCTATCAGAAGAACAAACACGATCACTATTAAAAGACATCAAACCGATGTAAGTGGCAAGGGGTATAACAGTCAACAAGATAGAGTTTATGACCCTGATGGTTTAATGGGTTGTGTTCCTGCCACAAGAACGGAAAGCAAAGTGAATGTACTTGTCAAACCTTGTTTAACTCCTGACCGTGAAGAAAAAAGACAGAACGGCAGACGGTTTAAAGACGATGGCGATCCGATGTTTACACTGACCGCGCAAGATGTGCATGGAGTTCTTGTTGATAATAAACAACTTAAAAGAACCAATATTGCTAACTGTATAGACGCTAATTACTTTAAGGGTTTAGATAATCACCAACAAAGAACGGGAATATCAGACGGCTACAGAATACGCCGATTAACCCCCCTGGAATGTTGGCGGCTGCAAGGTTTCCCAGACGAAGCATTTTACAAGGCACAACAGGCAGGGGTAAGTAATTCTCAATTATATAAGCAAGCTGGAAATAGTGTAACTGTCAATGTGATTAGTGAGATTGCAAAAAAAATGGAGGGTTCATTATGACCCACGATCAATTTAAACGAGCAGAGGAATGTCTATACTGTTACAAATATCTTACAGGTAGGATTGCCCGTTTAGAAATGGAGCAGGACGATATTATGCCCCCTTCCCCTGGCTCTGTTTTAAAGATGGTTGGCAGACCTGTTGCAAAGGCTCCAGGAGATCCTTCTCAAACAGAAACGTGGGGGATATTAAGGGCAACCTCCCGGCAGGCAAGAGAGATCACAGCGAAACGGCAGTTGCAAGATATTGTCCGGCAATTAAAAAATGATTTACCTATCAGGGATAGTGAGTTTATCCGTCTCAAATATGACAAGGAGTTACCTGCAAGAAGTGTGATGCGAGAGTTAGGGATTAAAAAACGTGCCTACCATTATTTGAGGGAAAGGGTTTTAAAAAGATTGTGGCAGCGTGTCAGTAAGATAGATGTTGATATAGCAGTTAATTGAGAGGAGGGAGTAATAATGTTTTTGTTTGGTGTTGATTATGAACCGACAGCAAAGCAGAAGAAGTGGCATGAAGAAGGTTTTGCAATGGGAGGTAGGGGTTCAGGTAAAAGCACGTTTATTGTCATGGAAGCATTAAAGCAAGCAGTAGAAAACGATGGTATCAAAGTGTATGTAGTAGCTGCCGATTATTATAGGGTTGAGTATTTGCTGCGTATATTTATTGACAGGGTTCCGAGAGATTGTTATGGTATCCGGATAATGACCCATGAGGTTACGCTCAAGAATGGATCAAAAATACATTTTGTCAGCAAAGAGTTTTTAGAGAAACAGGGTTATATTGCTGATGTAACTTGTTATGATCAGGTAGTGTGTTCAAAAACACATGGTGGAAAGATTATTCAAGCTGTTGAGACATGGGTAGAATATCAATCAAATGATACTTGTAAACATATCAATGTAGCATGGGAAGCTCCTTATACAATGCCTTGCACAAATAAGATAGTGAAATACGGATGGTGTTTAAACTGTCAGAAAAAAGTTGGCATGGTTCTTAAACAAGATCCTGAAGATGAGATGCAAACATTAATTAGTGAAAACACTCGGCTGAAAGAACGAAATGAGGAAATGATGGAGGTCTTGAGAAAAGTTTGTGAAGAATATGTAGCAGATACTGTTTATCATAGTATCACATGGGAAACTTATGAACAAGCAGTTAAAGTTTCAGTCAGGTGGGATGACAAATGAGCAGGAGAGGGAGGAGAATAATGCCTGATGTTAAGTATTGGTTGTCACAAGGGATAACATCTTACGGGGCAATGCAAATGTTGGAGGAAGCATACTATCTTGGATTATCACCTAAACCTATGGCAGCATTGACAACTTTAAAAGATTACATAGATCCTAATAAACGTATACAGTATTTGGCAAGATTGCAAGGAATATTTGATGGTAATGCGGAGTTAATGAAAATTAAGCAGGGTGAAAATGATTTTAGAGGAAATGACCTAACATAATCGTTTCTAAGGCGTTTTGTAATTACGCCTATACATTTACCTTGCTATATAAGTTAAAATGCAACACAGCCTACCAGATTGGCTGAGGATTGATTTGAGGTAGTTTCAGAACAACTGTTTGCTATTTGAAGGGAGTTGAGATGTAATGCCGAGGTATGGTCTTAGCTATCTGCGAGAATTAATCATTCAATCAGCATGTTTGGGTTATACTCCCATTAATTATTGTGATGAAGTGGAAAGATTAATTGATCAACAATATGATTTTCATTATTTAAGAGGTTTTATTGAGGGAGCAATCGAATCTATTCTAGAGGCAGTAATAAAATATGATTAAACCAGATTAGAATTAGAACAAGAAGAAATTGCTACAAATTTCCATTGCACTTTACTTGACAAATAGAACCTAATTGGTTATAATCAGATGGGAAACCAAAGTAAGTTATTCAAACTGTCCACCCAGGGCGGTTTTTTTATGCTTCCAATATCCGACAAGCGGGAAAACGTATTCTCTAACAGGAGGGAAAGTAATGCCAGAGTTAAGCTATGACCAGTTAGTAAGCGAGTTTATTGCTGCTAAGAGTGAACAGGACGATCAGATATGGAGACAGGCAGCTATAGCGTGTTTCCTGCGAGGGCAGATGTTAGTTCCTGCAAAGTCTATAGCGGCCGATGTAGGATATTCAAGCCGTTACATATCTCAACTAATAAAAACTTTTGAAGCATTTCCTGATGAAGATAGCAGGGCGAGAGATCAATCCTTTTCGCTTCATGCCGTGTGTGCCACTACTGATGATCCTGAAGCATGGTTACAGAGGGCGTTAGAAGAGGGGTGGTCTGTAAGAGATATTAAAGAAGCAATAGCAGGAGATAAAGAAGAGCCGGATCCTGTTGAGAAGGTATGGAAGCCCGTAGAGAAAGTATTAGCAGATGGTGGTGAGACAGCCGACCGTTTGTTAGTTAAGATGCGGCAGGTGATACTCCCTGTTATTCCCGAAGCCGAAATACAAGAAGAACAAGAAGCAGCGACAATTTAAAGAACCTGGGAAAAAGTATTGTCAAGTTTGCGGTTCAACTTATATGATACAATCTCCGCATCACATAGATTTTAAACAGATGGGCGGGACGGATAGAGAAGAAGTTCATGATCCTGCCAATGCGATTACACTATGCTATAACTGCCACAATAAAGCCCATAGACTAAATAGACATGAGTATCTATCACCGGAGCAGTTAAGAGAATATAAGAGGATTGATGACAAGCGAGAAGAGCAGTATAAATTACTGTTGAGCGTCAATAGTTTGCAGGACAGCGATTAAGATAATCAATCCGACAATTAATGCTTGCATACTCCATGACATAAAATAACCCCTCCCTAAGAATAACAGAGAGGGGCGCAGGTAGTCAAGTGATATTTATTTATAATGGTTTTTCTTCCTCATAATATTTTTCAGGTATTACATTTTCAAGTGCTGCATCAATCACTTCTTCAAGCGATACACTTTTAGCTTTAGCCAACCTTTTAGCTGCTTCATACGGTGCAGTTGTTCTGAAATATTGAGATAAAATATGCCTTAGTGCTTTCGAGCGTGATCCTTTAAAAGATTTAGCTAATCGGTTCAAGTCAATTTCATTATGCGGGTCTAAGTAGATCCCCAATCTTTTCATGTCTGTTGCCATAAACACTACCTCCTTCAGGTATTATATCACTACTTTTTTCGTAATCATAGAGTTCTCCGCAGTTGTAGCAGGTGAATGTTTCAAAGAGATAAACTGCTTCACCACAGTTGCGACACCTTGCTACTGTTGGTCTAATTGAGACAAACATTGTTAATACCTCCCTTATAAATGCCGTCCTTCGGGGCGGCTCCCTCCTCTCATCGATAGACAGGAGTATTGCGAGTGTAGGTATCGAGACTACAAGATCCAGTTTGAGTATTCCAGGCTTTCTCCTCCTCCCATATAGGGTGGGCAGGTTCATTGGTTATATCAGTTTTACAGTGCGGGCAGATCCATTGGTAGCTATCACCTGCTGAATAAGACGGCAAGCTACATTCAGGGCAGACTTTTCTAACCATTGTGATTACCTCCTTTTATTAACTGCTCAATGATCCCCTCCTGAGAGGGGATAGATCAACAGTTAAGCGTTGACTTCAGCAGTAGGTGCAGCGATCATTTCCTTGATCTCCTTCGTCCATCCTCCTTCAAGGTGGAGAACAGGCAACAGGATGGCCAGAGTATGATCGTCTAATATAAGGCGCAGGTGCATTACTTTACCTTCAATCTCTTTGCATTGTGCGGTGATCACCCCTGCCAATTCGCCTGGTTGACTCAAGGCAGGATCAAGCAATTCAGTATTGATGGCGCATATTTCACCTGATTCAGCAACAAGCAGGTATTTATTATCATGCTTTTTACTGCTCTGATAGATCAACTTAGTCAACTTAACAGATGTTTCACCTTCAGGGATGTCTAAAAACTTTTTAATGCCGTCATTGTTTTCAGTGATCAATCCGTTTTCCCTTAGTATCTGCAACTTTTCAGTTTCGAGATTAAAACCCAACTCGATCAACTTGCCTTTTACTTTCGGGGATAATTCGGGCAGGTGATAAAAGCCGAAAGTATTACCTACTACATAGCTGGAATACGTTTTCTCATAGATAGCGTGATCCTTCTTTAAAATCTTTAACAACTTTGCTTCATTGACGACCATTTTATATTTCCTCCCTTTGATTATTCGATCAGCCGATAACTTCAACGGTTATTGGTGATCTTGTTATACAGCGTATACCCAACAGCGATCAGCAAATACAGTGTCCAAAATGCTGCCCAGGCTATAGCTAACAAACCGATAATATAAACAGTGTTCAAATAATCCTCCCCTTTGTTGTTTAATCCCTCCAGCCTACTGCCCATATAGAGCAGCAGGTGCAAGGATTAAAATATATTGCCATATTCGTCAAATTCATATTCGTTTGCATCGGCTAAGTCGATCAATGCTTCATCACTGATGCTATATTCGTATTCGTCACGGGCTGCATATATCCAAGACTGTAAACAATCACTCATAAGATCATAGAAGGTTATATGCTTTTCAGGTTTCTTCATAAAGTCGAAGATCGGTTTTAATATTGCATCATCTATGCAGTAACCTGTTAACGGGCAGCAGTTGTCAACCTTGATCCGTGATTTTCTTTTTTTGCTATGTGATCCAATTGGGCCTTTGCTCCAATAGATAGCAGGTCGAAACAAGTCATCATAATAATTATTGTGCAGATACTTTAACAGTCTAATGCCTGCCAATCCTTCAATGTCTTGATCTTCTTCAAATGTCCAGTTGATATAGTCCCTGTAACCATATTCCCAGGAGGATATTTTAACAGGGAATATCTTTTCAAATGCGTTTAATGTATCCCTGTTTTCAGCGTCCCAACCTGGCGGATCTTCACGTAACCAATTTAAAGCCTTTTCCTTTGCCGATTCGTCCAATTCATGGATGCTATACACTTTCACTTGTGCAACTCTCATCCGTGATCTCCCCTTTAAGTTTATTGAAGGTTTAATCCCTTCAGCGATCCCCTGCCGGACGATGGCAGGAGATCAAGCAAGGATTAAATCGCTTCTAATTTCACTTTGTTACCTCTTTCTTGAGGGCCAGGGTTATTCTTAATAATTACAGTGTTCCTCATTCTGCACATCTCCTTATTATTTATTAGCCGGGTATATAGCCACCCGGCAGGGCTTTATAACTATTGGTCTAATAACTCATTGACTGTATCCTCTATAGCGGCAAACAGATCATTATGATCAAGGTCTGTTAATGCTTCTTCAAGTTGTTCGGCAGTCAATTCAACTTCAGTATTCAGATCATTGTAATAATTAGCAGCGTAATTAAAGATTATTGCGTCTAAGTTTTCATGTAATTGCTCTGTATAATATTCATATTGGCCCGCCATAAAAGCATGTTCCAGTGTAAAATCAGGATCCGAAGTACTGATTAAACCTTCTTCAAATGCTTGTTCTGTCCAAGGTTTAAAATCGTATGCACTTTCCCATAACGCAGCATTATAAATCTCAACTGATTGATCGGCGACGTCATGTATAGCGTCTCCAATATAACCGCTATACTCTAAAACATCATTGCAGACATCTTCAATATCTTTTGCCGATTTCAGGTATTCCGTGACCGTGTATTCTTTTAATTCGATCTTGACATATCTAACCATTTGTGATTACCTCCTTATCAACTATTACAATATTCCAGCGCATATTATCGGCACCGTAATGCTTGTGGCCTAACAGCTCAGCCTGAATATGCGCACCCTGATAACTCTCATACCATTTGGTTTTTCTAACCGGTAAAAAGCTTAGCCTGTCGTGAACCTCTCCGCGGTATATCATTTTTTTGATATTGTCTTGCTTTTCCATTGTTTTTACCTCCCGTTTTTAAATATCAAATTCCGCATCCTTGGCTATAGTATATCAGGGTGGAGACACCTTGTCAATAGGTTTTTAAAAGTTTTTTAAAGTTTTTTTATACCTGGGAGAAAATGCGGAATAGCCTTTAAATAAAGGGTTTAACAGCGATCATAAATATCATCTTATAAGATATCTACATATATAAAAGTATATAAAGATAGTAAAGAAGAACAAGAAGAGAAGTAGAAGAGAAGGAAAAGGGAAAGGTAGGTCATTTAACAACTTCATTTATATAAAAAATATACTGTCAAGTATTTTTCCTTGACACCCTGTAATGTATAGCCTTGATAGCCTTGATACTGTATAGCAGGAGCAGGAGCGAGGCAGGATATAAGAGCGGATATAAGCAGGTAATCTACTACATATAGTGTCTATAGCTTTATAAGGGCATGTAGAGCGATAGACAATAGAGAGGCAATATAATATTTATCGGCGCATATTAAGGTTAGGTGAAATAATATCCGGCGGGCCGCTCCCCCCATTAAGGATGGAACCTGTTAATGATATAGGATCGATACAGCAATAAGGTAAACCGCTTCGATGGGATGCGCTTTAAGGGGAGGGTATATACAGAAGCTCTTTTTTTCTGGCATATATAGCAGCAGATAATAATAATTCTGGTAGGATGTAGACAAACATATATTTGTTATTAGCCTGTTATGGCAGTAGGGAAGAGGGGCACCCCCCCATGCAATGCCGACCCCCCGCCTTATTTATATAACCTCCCTCTCCTAACATTTTATCTATAAGACCCTATATTTCCATCCATCTTTTACCATATATAATCGTGTAGAATTATTTTTTTCGTATAAAAGATACCGAATTTCGTATTGGAGTTACGATTTTTACGAGAAAGGAATCGTGATATTCCGCATTTCTATATGGGATTCGGGATAAGGAGGAACTATGGTTCATAAATATTTGAATTTTAATTTCCATAAGACGGGATAGGTATTTTTTGTTGCTGTAGATTGGACATGGTTTAAGCGGGAGGAGTTTTCGTTTTTCGGTTTTACGGTGAGGGTGTTATGTTTCAGTGTGACGTATTTGCGGCAGTATATGACGGAGGGGTTTAGTAAAACGAATATTACTGTCTATGAAGAATCTGATGTCGAGTGTATTGGGAGGGTTAAGTGATGAAGATTCCAAGTAATGCTATTTTAGAGGAACCTATTCGGGGTGATACGCCGATTAAGCGTTTACCTGTAGAGGAACAGGAAGAATCAGAAACTGTGGCAGGTGATAGTGATGGCAGAGACGCAAGTAGTTGAAGCTGAAGAAGTTAAGCCTTCCCCTGATCCTATTAAGGATGTGAAGAGTAGGGTTAAGAAGGCTTTTTTAGTTGCTTATATAGACAGTGGCGGTAACATTTCAAAGACTGCTGAGAGTTTAAATATTAATAAGAGTAAGCATTATTACTGGTTAAAGACTGACAAGGTATACGCACAGGCGTTTGAGGTAGCCCATGAGCGTAGTTTAGCGACTATAGAGAGTGAGATTATCCGTAGGGCGGTAGAAGGTTATGAAGAGCCTGTATTTTATCAGGGGAAACAAGTTAGTGCGGTCAGGAAGTATTCTGATAACCTGTTGATGTTTTTAGCGAAGCGTAGAGATCCTAACTATCGTGATAATAACCAGACTCAGATAGGAATATGGGGTGCTGATGGTTCTCAGGTGGCGGTTAATTTTTCTATCCCCCGTCCTGAGAGGAAAAAGGTTGAGAAGAAGTAGGGGGTATTACTATGAAGATTATACAGGATTTTATTACGCCTGGTATGCGACATAGACCGATGACTAACCCCGCGTCAAGTTTATACAAAAAGACCATGCAGGCCAAACATATAACAATCCATGAGCCATGGTCCACAATGATAGCTAAGGCTCTACATGACTATGTTAAGTCTCAGAGGGCAGCGGACCGGCCGGCAAGCTGGCATTACTCGATTGATGAGAAAGAATGCTACCAGGCTTTGCCCTTGACTGAGAGCGGCTGGCATGCGGGAGACAACCTCGGTCCGGGCAACACTGCAACCATTGGAATAGAAATTTGCGATTATGGGATGAGGCGCGACAACAACTGGAATTTATTCTGGCAGGCTGTTGATAACTGCGCCCGGCTTTGCGCTCACATAATAAACAATGTGGACACGCTTCTGCCTTATCCGGAGTGCCTTGTTCCATATGAGGGAACGCTAAAGCAGCATTATAACTGGTCGGGTAAAAACTGCCCTGCTTTGATTCGTGCGGGTGGTGGGGCAGGTAGCCACTGGCAAAGGTTCGTTGATCTGGTTGGCACCTATCTTAAGACCCCTGAAGTCATTGAGCCTGAACAGCCGAAACCGAGTACCGTTTACCGGGTGTTGGTGGGTAGCTTCGAGGAATACGACAATGCAGCAGCAAAGGCAAATCAGGTTAAAAGGCTTGGCCCGTCTGTGTTGGGGTTGATTGTTTATAACCAGGTCGGGACACGAAAGCTTTACCGTGTTGTAGCTGCCGAACATGAGGCAGAGGATTTGGCTCAGACCGTTAAGACCTGGCTGGAAGGCAGGGGGGAAAAACCCTTTATTGTGGCCGGAATATTTGAGGACTTACCTCTTCCAGAGCCGGACGAATTAATAGACGGTTATGACCCGGACATTGACAGGGAATGGATTGATGACCACCCGGAAGAATTTGAGGACGGGAAAGACCCGTATCAAGATGTAACCGGGCTGATGGTTCTACTGAGACAGCTTTACGAGATCCTTAAAAAGCTATTCGGGGGCGATTAAATGGTTTATGAATACTGGCTTGAATTACTGTCAAACGTGATCGAGGTTAGCGAATATTTTACATGGTTTTGTTTATTTTAGGGGTGCATGGGTGGCAGCAGAGAAACCCTTTGCTGCAAACAGGTTCGATTCCTGTTCACCCCTTAGCATCTCCGTCAATAGTATTGGCGGACTGACAACCCGGCGGTTTACTGCTTCCGGGTTGTTTCTATGTTTATGGCGGGTTCGGCCTGCTGAAGTCTCACCGTAACGGCAACTGTGCCGCTCTTCAGGGGAAAGGTGAGGATTACCCTGACCTATTAACTCCCATTGGTTGCAAAGTCAACCTTTGGTGCATCATCTCCCCTTGACCCTCTTTAGGTTCCGTCCTACTGCGGTTCAAGGGAGTAAGACCCCGGCCCCTGTCCTGTTACGCTTGGGTCTGGCTACGATCAGGGCAGGGGGGAGCTTCCGGGGATAAACACTAATTCGTATATATAAGTAGAAGGTCAATATATGTGAAGGAGTGTTGTTAGTGGACGCGATTGATATTATTTTAAGGGGATATGCGAAGGAGTTGAGGGAGATAATGGAGTGCGCTAAATGCGGTGTAGACTTACAAATGAAAAATCCCAAAAATCCCGAAGAAGTGAAAAAGAATTGGGACTTATACTGTGCTAAGTGTTTCAGGGAATGGTTTGCCGATTCAAAGGATAGTGAGAGCCACAATGGGAAATGAAATAAATTTAATAGCTGTTACTCCTTATATTTGCCCTACTTGTAATAAAGTTTTAGCACGTGAAATAGTGAGTGCGAAAAAAGAATTATATAAAATAACGGATGAAGTGGAAAACATAGAGAATGTTGAAGAATCCGAAGAGGGATATGTAACCCTAACTTTATTATGTAAAGGATGTTCGGGCGTATTCCGGTTTAAATAGGTTTCCGGGGAACAAAGGCGATATTCACCAATTATTCACTTATAAGGCTATAAAGCTTAATAAGGTAATCTGCTATTAAGCGGGGGATAATTATGCTAAATTGGCTGAAACGTAAACTAAAGAAAAAGGTTAACGGAATACTGATAGCATGGGTAGTATATAAACCAGAAGAAGAACAACCGAATGTATATTTCAACCTGCACCCTGATATGAGGGAGGATGCCTTTTTGCATGAAACCTTTAAGGGGATAGCAGAACATATAAGACAATATTACGGTGACTTAGAGTTTTGACAGTTGTGCTAAATCGGCGAATAGTCACAGTATGAATGTAGGAGGGTGCAATGGACTTTAAACAGTTTTGTCGCGACCGTTGCCCATATAGGGATAACCACGAATATCATTTATATCGAAAGTTAGAACCGTGCATCAACTGCCCGGTAGAAGCCTATATTGATGTGACAGAAAGTAATAATGGTGCTAATAAATTTAACACTATTTAGTTTCGTTGTCACACAGCAGTTGTTACATTGAAAGGCAGGTTGTTACAATGCCAACATCTTCCCGTGGATGCCGAGGGGCGAATTTAAGAGGGTAAAGGATTAAATATAGTCAGGAGGTTAATAACTTTATTAACTTACCGGGATTCTGCGGAAATGAAGAATTAGCCGAACAAAATAAAGCCAAACGCCCGAATAAAAGAAGGCCAACAAACGGAATTTTTATTAATAATGTTCCGAATGTTGGCAGGGATGCCGCAAAGAATGGCGGTTATACCGTAAACTTTCCGCAAGTTAATAAATTTATTAACCTATAACCGACAAAGAATACTGAACCTACATTATTCATACGAAAAAGTGTAGTTTAACCTGCGTTATTGCGGGTTATTTTTATTTATAGTTTAATCTCCGACCTATATAGGAGGGATAAGATGGATTGGGTTAAAAGAGCCATTGAGTTGAAAGAAGATTATACATGGCAAGAGTTACCCGAACTTATTTATGAAGAATACGGAGAGTTGTTTCATGCAGATAAAATTAGGGCAGCGGTAAGAAGAAGATTGGATAAAATTAATGATCCTGAACGTGAAGGTTACGATGAGATTAAACCTGATGTAATAGAAAAAGATAATATGTATTTTATTAAAAGCAGAGGTTCAGAAAATAATTACGTTGCTATAAGTAAAGATGATCTCCGTAAACTCAAAATGCTCTATTGTGAAACCCCACGACTTACCATTAATGCTATATGCAGGGAAATGGATTTAACCCGAAGTGAATTTCATTTAATTAAAACAGCTTTTGGGATAACCCACGATGACGTTCCCTTTATTGACGAAGATGTAATGGATAGAGAAGTTGATGATTTAGCCGAAGAAAGTCTACAAAGACGGAAGAAACAACTTATTCATACAATAGAGAATAAAGTGCAAAAAAACAATGTTAATGAATTAAAGAAATTCAAACAAAAAGATTATTTTATAGAGAAAATTAGACAGGTAGTCAGGGAAGATATGGCTGATCTTGCGAAAACATATACTGGCCCTACTATCGTAACCAAGAAAACAACGGCTGAGAAGTTTATCATAGAGCCTAATGTGGTCGATTTGCATTTAGGTAAATTAGGGTGGTCTCCTGAGAGTTCAGAGGATTATGATTATAGAATTGCCCGTGACAGGTTTCACTATGTTGTTGACGATGTTTATAATCGTGCTTTAAATATGCCAGTTGATAAGTTTTTGTATGTGTTTGGAAGTGATTTTTGGCAGATTAACAACAAGAAGGGTGAAACCTTTGCTGGAACATCAGTTGACTTTGACTCAAGGGTGCAGAAGTTATTCCGTGTAGGGATTAATATGCACATAGAAGCTATTGATAAATACAGCACTATTGCCCCTGTCCATGTGGTTATGGTTCCAGGTAATCACGATGAGGAAATAAGTTATTTCGGTTTGGAATCTTTGTGGGCGTGGTATCACGACAGTAAGGTTGTTCATGTGTGGGATAACCTGCAAGCACATAAGTATGTAGAGTTTGGGATAAATTTAATCGGCTATGATCATGGACATAAAGGGCGTAACAGACTACCTGCTACTATGTCGGTAGAAGTCCCTCAAGCATGGGGCAGAACGCTTGCAAGAGAATGGCATACAGGACACAGGCATAGGCTTGCTGTAATGGAAGAAGCAGGGGTAACTGTAAGAGAGTTATCAAGCATGGCAGGACATGATGCTTGGGAGTTTGATGAAAAGTATGTAGGGCGGTTATGTCGTAGTCAGACATTTATTTGGAATAGAGATGAAGGTGTCAACTCTACATGGGAATCAACCATATGGGTAAATGATGATCGTGAACAATCTATACTTCAATTATAGGGGGTGAGAATATGCCAAAGAGACGGCGAGAAGAAGAAATGTTAGAAGAACAAATGATGGGTATGCCGATAGAGCAACTTCCCGATGAAATGCCTAATATGGGCGAACCTCCTATGATGTCTGACCCCATGATGGAAGAGCAGATGGTAGATGCCCCTGCGGAGCCGATGTTAGATGAATCAATGCCACAGAGTGCTACTGTATCGGCGATAGAGGGTAATGAAGTTGTATTGGTAGATGAGAATGGGCAGGAGTTAAAGTTGCCTATAGAAGCGTTCCCTGTGATGCCTATAGAGGGAATGGATTTAGTTCAGTCTGTAGTAGTTGAAATGAATCCTGAGAGTATTACTGCAATGGTTGGGATGCAGGGAGAAATTATTGATATTCCTTTAGACGAAGTTCAGACTCCGTTTAATGTGGGGGATTTGTTTTGGATGCCAGCTCCTCCTGCGACACCCGAAATGATGGGTGCAGAACCGATGGAAGAAGGTTTACCTTTTGAGGAAGATTTAGAAGAAGAACTTAAAAGAATGGGGTAAAAATATGGATGCTGAACTGTGCTACTGTTACGAAACTAATACTTACCATGTCTACTTAGGTTCTGAATTAATGTTGAGTACTAATTCGTATGTTAGGGCATTGAAAAGATTTGAACGATTATGTGATCAGATTGAGGAAGCGGGGTGATGCCAATGACCGTTACAAACAACTCGGAAGTAACTGTAAAGTATGTGCCTAACGACCGACAAAAAGAATTTCACTCTCGTAATGAGACAGAAGTTGTTTATGGCGGTGCTTAGTAAAAGGCGGTGGGAAATCATGCGCTATTACGATGGAAGCACTTGCTTATGCCTTAGAGTTCCCTGGTGCAACCATATACCTGATGAGAGAGACATACGATGACCTTGAATCTAACTTAATCAAAGAATGGAAGCAAAGGGTTCCACAGGAAATTTACAAATACCACGATACCAAAAAGACCGCTTCGCTGTATAACGGCTCAAAGGTCTTTTTTCGTTATGTGAAAGATAGGAAAGATGCAGAACAGTATGATGGTCGTTCTATAGATTTTATCGGTATAGATGAATTAACTAAACATGAGGAAGCAACTGTGCAGCAGATATTATCTTGCTTACGTTCACCATTAGGTTTTCCTCCTCAGTTTAGAGCTACATGCAACCCTGGCGGCATTGGTCATTCATGGGTTTTAAAACGATATATAGAACCTACTAAAAAAGGTAAAAAGAAATATACCGATGATGTTACCGGAAACACTGTTGCTTTTGTTCCTGCTACCGTATATGACAACTTTGCGATTATGATGAACGACCCTGCTTATGTAAAACGTCTTGAAAACCTTCCTCCGAAGAAAAGACAGGCGTTTCTACATGGTGATTGGGATGTTTATGAAGGACAGGCTTTTGAAGAATTTGATCCTGAGATTCATGTAGTAGAACCATTTAAGATTCCTGATCATTGGTATAAGTGGATGGGTGCTGACAATGGGTATACAGACCCCTTTGCATGGTATTGGTATGCCATAGATGAAGAAGGGTTTGTTAATATTTACAGAGAGTTTACCAGAGAACCTGGTGATCCTAAGTTAACCTATACAGAACAGGCTCAACAAGTTTTGCGCTTGTCATCTAAGGTGCAAGTATCGGACAACTCTGTAGACAGGGTTAGTGAAAGAATTGGGCCGATATATGTCGGTCACGATGCTTTTGCTTCTCACCCTTTAGCAGCAGGGAAAACGATTGCTTATTATTATCAAAAAGCGGGATTATCACCTATCTTGTCATCTATTCCTGACAGGGTATTGAGAAAAGCGGTCTGGCATGAATACCTGAAGCCATTTGAATATAATGGTAAGATGGTTGCAAAGGTAAGAATATTTAACACCTGCAAGATGCTGATTGAAACATTACCGCAGGTGCAAGAGGATGAAAAGGATTCTGAGAAGTATGCAGAGTCGAGTAGAGATCACTGGATAGATGGGGCAGGATATGGCCTTGTCAGCTACCACGTATCGAAATCAGGAAAAATATTAACTCCGAGAGCGAATCCTTTACCACCTGAATTAAGAACGGAAGAAGATAAACAGTCTGGAAGTATTGCTATTGATCCCTATGCCACTTGGTAAGGAGGTTTATTATGGACTACCTGTTACTTGCCCTGATAGTATTTTTAGCGTCATTTGCAGGGGCATCGTTAGGTTCATTAAAACGGGGGGAAAGTGTTGTTGAAACAGCTACTGCCCCTGTTACTAAGGTTATTAAAAAGATTGGTGAAAGTATTGACAGAAAGAAAACATTAGAAGCAACAAAGAAAGAGGAAATTGATATTAAGAATTGGCTATACGGCAAAGAGGATGATCAGAATGTATAAACGGGGATATTCATTAGAGATCATTAAATATAATGTGGATAAGCAAATGGCTGATGGGGTAGCAGAAGTAGTAGCTTTAATGAGAGCAACTGCACATGCACGTTCATGTTTCAAAATGGATCAACCTGATAATGTAAAATTTCCTGTTCACCTAATCCCCGGACAAGTAACTAAAGCGTATGAAGAGTTTAAGGGCGGTGAAGATATTGGCTAAAAATAGTGCATTAGAAGAAGTGCCGATGACTGAAGATGATCGCAAAAAAGCAGAAAGTATAAAAACTAAACTCCTCTCTGGTCAAACCTACAAAACTGGTAGGAATTTAACGGAGAAGTGGAATGAATACACAAGATTTTGGGAGAGCGATCAGTGGCCTGCTGTTACTGCTGGCACGGAAAATTACCCCCGTCCTGTAACTAACCACTTTAGTGAAATTATTGGGATGAAGGTTGCAGGTTTAACTTATGAGAAACCTGAGATGTATTTTGAGCCGAAAAAAGGTTCTATGAGAAATGCGTTTAAGGTTGAAGCTGAACCTGTTGATGAAGAAGAAGAGAAGTTTGAAATTACTCCTTCTGAATTGCTTGTGGTGATGGCAGGGCATATTGCGGATTTTAATAATATAGAAGATTTATTAGAGCAACAATCCCTATCATCTTCTCTGCTTGGCAACGGGATTCTTTATTCATATTGGGACAATACAATATCTGGCTCAGGTGACGGTAGTTTTATCGGTGAAATATGTGTAATGGAGATTGATATTGCCGATTTCTTTCCTGGCGATCCTAAAGAACAGTCTATCCAAAAACAACCGTATATTATTGTTACTGAGCGTAGACCTCTTAAACAGGTGAAACAGGACTATGAAAAGTTCTCCGAGTTTGTTGATAAGTTAGAAGCAGATCCCGCTACATCTCAAATGCAGGTATATGATC
>Ga0334892_1000406_pt1 | contig 55513 bp, 56 predicted proteins | sample GraSluR3_MG_4_FD_207213 | JGI IMG/M metagenome (GOLD analysis project Ga0334892, IMG submission 207213) | Sludge microbial communities from methane-producing bioreactor in Wageningen University, Netherlands - Granular Sludge_15_04-R3 | ecosystem: Engineered > Bioreactor > Anaerobic >...
AAGAAGTGACTGAAGATATTCATAAGATGGTCGGTTCTGCTGAAGTATATGAAGATAAACTGATTAAAACCAGCCCCCTAAAAAGAGCAAGAGCGCGCCTGCCCTGGCTTTTAGTATGTATGGCAGGTCAGATGCTTTCCGGCTCTGTAATAGAATTTTATTCCGGTATTCTGGAGATGGTTGTAGCCTTAGCCTTCTTTATTCCGGTAATTATGGATATGGGAGGTAATGTAGGAGCGCAGTCTTCAACTATTACGGTAAGGGGATTGGCAACCGGGCAATTGCTCATAGATGAATTATGGAAAAACGTCTGGACAGAATCCAAAGTGAGTTTTTTCGTAGGCACTATTATAGGATTGATGATATTTGTAATTGCCTATTTTTGGCAAGGCAATCATATTCTTGGGTTAACCATAGGATTATCTATATTTATAACGATTGTAGCTGCTGCTACTATGGGCACATTATTACCGATAATATTTATGCGATTAAAGATTGACCCTGCAATTGCAGCAGGACCTTTTATAACCACAATAGTCGATGTAGGCAGTTTGATAGTATACTTTACTTTAGGCACTTTTCTTTTCAGGTATTTAGGAAACTTATAAGAATAGATAGGATTTTTGCGGAAAGTTCAATAAAAGCTTCTGTTAAAAAAATTTCTGTAATATTATATCTCAGGCAGTACCAAATGGAAGATAAAATGATAATAGAAAAAATTAAAAGACTCCTTGAGGACAAAAAAACAGCAGAATTAAAGGAGTTAGTCGGTGACCTTCACCCTAATGATTTTAGTGAGATAGCAGAAGAGCTTTCTCCTGAACAAATCATTGAAATATTCTGGCTTATTAAAGATAGAGAAAAAATAGCAGAGTATATTTCTGAGTTAAGCACCGAATTACAGTCCAGCTTACTCAATGCCATGAGCAAAAAGCAGGCCTCAGAGATATTGGAGGAGATGGATACAGACGAGGCAGTTGACTTTTTGACAGAGATTGCTCCCAAAGAATCACGTGAACTCCTGGATTTAATGCCTAAAGAAGAAGCAGAAGAAATTGAAGAATTGATGAAATACGAGGAAAATACTTCCGGAAGCATCATGAATAATGAATTTGTAACACTTCCGGAGCAGCTAACTACCGAGCAGGCTATTGAACATATTCGGGAGATGAGTCCTGAAGCAGAGATGATTTATTATGTTTATGTGTTAGATAAAAGAGAGAGATTGATTGGCGTTTTGTCTTTAAGGGATTTAATCGTAGCCGATGCCAAAAAAAGAGTTTCTGAAATTATGGAAGAGGACGTTATAAGTGTTTTAGATACCGAAGATCGCGAAGTAGCTGCTAGAATGATTTCAGATTATGATTTTCTGGCTATTCCGGTTATAAATAAAAAAGGGATGATGGTTGGTATTATCACAGTTGATGATATTATTGATGTTCTGGAAGAAGAAGTGACTGAAGATATTCATAAGATGGTCGGTTCTGCTGAAGTATATGAAGATAAACTGATTAAAACCAGCCCCCTAAAAAGAGCAAGAGCGCGCCTGCCCTGGCTTTTAGTATGTATGGCAGGCGAAATCATCTCCGGCTCTGTAATAGAATTTCATTCTGGTATTCTGGAGATGGTTGTAGCCTTAGCCTTCTTTATTCCGGTAATTATGGCAATGGCAGGAAATGTAGGCACCCAGTCTTCAACAGTTACAGTTAGAGGTATAGCAACAGGTCAATTAAAAATAGGGGAATACTGTAAGAATCTCTGGGCAGAAATTAAAGTCGGGCTTTTCGTAGGCACTATTATAGGATTGATGATATTTGTAATTGCCTATTTTTGGCAAGGCGATTATCTTTTGGCGATAACAATTGGTTTTTCTTTATGTTTGACAGTAATACTTGCTACTACAATAGGCACATTATTACCCTTAATATTTGACAGGATAAATATAGATCCTGCAGTTGCCAGCGGGCCTTTTATAACCACAATAGTCGATGTAGGTAGTTTGATGGTATACTTTGCTTTAGGCACTTTACTTTTTAGGTATTTTGGGTAAAAATATAAAGAAAAGATAAGATTACAGTTATTGATTTTTGTAATTACAAAATAGAAAACAATAAGGAGGGAAGCAATGAGTAGTATTCTTGATGTTTATGCAAGAGAAATTCTAGATTCAAGAGGAAACCCAACCATAGAGGTTGAAGCACATTTAGAGAGTGGAATAATGGGTATTGCCCAGGTTCCTTCCGGTGCCAGTACTGGCACCTATGAAGCCGTAGAATTGAGGGATGGAGATACAAAAAGATTTGGAGGAAAGGGTGTTCTGAAAGCTATAGACAATGTGAATGAGGTAATAGCGCCCGAAATAGTTGGATTGGATGCTCTGGATCAGTGTTATATTGATCAGGTAATGATTGATTTGGATGGTACCCACAATAAAAGAAAGCTTGGAGCGAATGCTATATTAGGGGTTTCCCTGGCAGTAGCCAAAGCAGCTGCAGAATATTTAGAAGTACCTCTATACAGATATATTGGAGGTTCTAATGCTAAAGAGTTACCGGTTCCTTTTATGAATATTTTAAATGGAGGTAAGCATGCCGATAGTGGTGTTGATATTCAGGAATTTATGATTGTACCGGTAGGTGGGTCAAACTTTGCTGAAAATTATCGCATGGCTGCTGAAACCTTTCAAGCACTAAAGAAAGTATTGACAAAGTCTGGTTATAATGTCTCTGTTGGCGATGAAGGAGGATTTGCTCCTCAGCTAAAATCAAGCGAAGAAGCTCTGGATGTTATAGTAGAGGCAATATCTAAAGCTGGCTATCAGTCTGGAAAAGATATTTTTATTGCACTTGATGCAGCTGCCTCAGAATTTTACCAGGATGGTAAATATGTTTTAAGCAGAGAAGGAGTTGAAAGATCTGCAGAGGAAATGATTTCTTATTATGAGAAATTAGTGGAGAAGTTTCCTATTATTTCCATTGAAGACGGATTAGCAGAGGATGATTGGGATAATTGGAGTAGGCTTACTGAGCGGCTTGGCAGAAAGATACAAATAGTTGGAGACGACTTATATGTAACCAATAAGGTGAGATTACAAAAAGGCATTCAGTTAAAGGCATCAAATTCTATTTTGATTAAATTGAATCAGATTGGTACTCTGACAGAAACCCTCGATACTATGGAAATGGCAAAACGTGCCAGTTTTACTAACCTGGTTTCCCATCGGTCAGGTGAAACCGAAGATACTGTCATTGCAGATTTAGCTGTAGCTACAAATTCGGGGCAGATTAAGACCGGTTCTCTTTGCCGAACAGACCGTATTGCCAAATATAATCAATTACTGAGAATCGAAGAAGAACTTGGAGAACAGGCCACTTATAGAGGAAAAGAGGTTTTTCAGCAATAATGTCTGGAATAAGATCTCTTCTAGAATCAAAAATAACCTGGGCAATTATTTTGTTGCTTATTTTTTATGTAACTTTTATTTTTTCTGAAAAATATGCCGACATGCTGGAATTAAAGGTTTATATTCATGATTTAGAAGACGAGATTTATGATTTAAAAAATGAAAAGCAAGGTCTCACTGAAAAGATAAATCTGTTAAATACAAATCCTTATATTGAAAAAATTGCCCGAGAGCAGCTGGATATGGTTAAACCAAACGAGATTTTATATAAGGCGACCAGAAATCAATAGAATATTAATATATAATCATAAACAAATAAAAGAATTTATATTGGTAAAAAAAAGATAATTTAACTAAAATTATAAAAGTTCTATTGACGGTCATTACCATTTGTCCTATAATAATTTAAGTTTGCCGGAGTGGCGGAATAGGTAGACGCACAGGACTTAAAATCCTGGAAGCTGTAAAGCTTGTGCCGGTTCGATTCCGGCCTCCGGCACCTTTGTAGAAATTGTTGAATACTGTATTTTTATTAATTGACTTTATATTTCAACAATGTTAAAATGAAAAACGACTTTTTAGAAGGCGAAGCCATAATAAGGTCATAATATATTTATAGATATAGTAATAGTATAGCGGGGTGGAGCAGCTAGGTAGCTCGTCAGGCTCATAACCTGAAGGTCGGCGGTTCGAATCCGCCCCCCGCAACCAGGCAAATAAATTAAACCTCTATGATAAATTAGAGGTTTTTATTAATTGAGCAGATTATTGCCTTTTCTTTTTTCTGCCGTATTTATCCCATTATGGCGGTGTAGCTCAGTTGGCTAGAGCATGCGGTTCATACCCGCAGTGTCCTGAGTTCGAATCTCAGCACCGCCACCATGCAAACACTGAAGGTTTGGGAATTTGTAGCCCAGCTTTTTCTAAAATATTATTAAATAAAATGAAAAAGTGTTTTTTAATTGGATAAATTAATATTAAAAGTAAATAGTACAATTAAAAAATATCAAATGTTACAACCGGGAGATACAATTATAGTTGCTGTTTCCGGAGGCCCTGATTCTTTATGCCTGCTTAATATTCTTAAACATATTAGTGGAGAATATGGATTGTCATTAATTGTTGCCCATGTTAATCACGGCATAAGAATTAAAGAATCAGAGCTGGAAGCCCAATTTGTACGCTCAAAATCTTCCGATATGAACCTACCATTTGAACAGTTATCAGTTTCTGTTCCTGTCATTGCAAAAGAAAAATCTATTTCACTGGAGCAAGCTGGCAGGAGTGCAAGGTATGAGTTTTTTAAAAAGTTATTTAAAAAACATAAAGCCCATAAAATAGCCCTGGGGCATCATGCTGATGACCAGGTTGAAACCGTGTTAATGAGGATAATCCGTGGTAGCGGGCTGCAAGGATTAAGAGGAATCCCTGCAAAAAGAGATGTTTTTATTCGTCCCTTAATTGAGTGTACCCGAAAGGAAATTGAGGGCTATTGCCTGAGACAAAAGATATCTTACTGCTTTGATTCTTCTAATAAAGAGCCCAGGTATCTCCGTAACAAAATAAGGCACCAATTAATCCCCTTGCTTACCAGTAATTATAATGCATCTATTAACAGTCACCTACTTCAATTGCAAACCATTGTTCAAGATGAATTGCATTATTGGGAAGAACAAACTGAAGAATTTTTTCAAAAGATTATAATAGAAAGGGATTCTTCTGGAATTGTTCTGGATATTAAAAAAATGATTCAATGGCCGGTTGCCTTGCAGAGACAAATTATTCGCAAGGGATTGCGTTATATAACAGAGTATTTAGATGATATACAATTTAACCATATTGAGAATATAAGAGAACTATGCTTGCTTGAAAGAGGGGAAAGATATCAGGATTTACCCGGTAATATCAGGGTAAGAAAAAGTTATCAAAAATTAAAAATTAGTTATGCAGATTATATTAAAATACCTGAAAAAAAGAAAAAAAGTGAAATCTGGGAATATAAGTTTTCTGTTGGTGAAGAAAAAATCTTTCCAAAGGTTGGTATTAAACTAATTACTAAGCAGTATAAAAATATTGAACCCGTAAAAGGGAAATATCTTAATAAGAAAAGCCAGGATGAAGAATATTTTGATTATAACAAGCTGGAATTCCCACTTAGAATTAGAAACAGAAGGCCGGGAGACCGGTTCAAACCAATAAATAGTAAATATTATAAAAAAATAAAATCCTATTTTATTGACCAAAAAATACCTCTTCATAAAAGAGATATGATAAGCCTGGTTATCGATAATTCTAATCGCATTGTGTGGATTGTCGGTTTACAAATCGACGATCGTTTTAAAATAGATAAAAAAACAAAAAAAGTTTTATATATACGTAAAGAGGATATATACTTAAATAAAAATAAAATAGCGAATATTAAGGAGATATAGCAATGATAGAACAGGAAAAAATTGAGGAAATATTAATACCGGAAAACCAAATACAAAAAAAAGTTGAAAAATTAGGAGAGCAAATATCGCAAGATTACCAGGGAAAAGAAGTAATTTGTGTTGGAGTATTAAGAGGAGCAATAATTTTCTTAGCAGATTTATCGCGCTATATAAAAGTACCTATGATTATGGATTTTATGGATATTTCCAGCTATGGAGCATCAACCGAATCTTCCGGAGTGGTCAGAATTATCAAAGATTTGGATGAAAACATTGAAAAAAAAGATGTTTTAATTATTGAAGATATAGTAGATACAGGATTAACACTGGATTATTTAATCCGAATGTTGAAGTCAAGAAATCCTGCCAGTCTTAAAGTATGTGCTCTGCTTAACAAAAAAGACAGAAGACAGATAGAGGTGCCTATTGATTATTGCGGATTTGACATCCCTGACAAATTCGTAGTCGGATATGGATTAGATTTTAATGGCCTATATCGAAATATCCCTTATATACTGGTTTTAAAACCATCATATTACCAAAAAACCAGTTAATATTTTATTAGCTTAATTAAGATAATTTAAGGATAATCAATTGAGATTATATAGTAATTTAGTATAATTTATTGGTTTCCAATAGTTTGTTTTTATATATAAAATGTGCTAAAATTACCTTGCATTTGAACTTTTTCAAAATAGTATTTATCACAAAGGAGAAAAAATTGGCGAAGCTAAATCCAAATAATTTTAAGAATAGAAATTTTAAAAATGCTGGTTTATACCTTTTAATATTAATTGTAGTCATTTCTGTATTAAGCTCTTTCTTTGAGCCAGGTACTTCTGTCAGGGAATTGACATATTCCCAATTTTTAAGTGAAGTTGAGAATAATAATGTAAGCAGTGTTTCCATATCCGGGAGTACTGCTACTGGTGAATTGGCAGATAATCAAAAATATTCAACTTATTTGCCTGATGATCCTGAATTAATGTCTATATTACGCAGTAAAAATATTAATATTGAGGCAAAGCCACCGGTAGAACTATCATGGTGGATGCGAATCCTGTCATCTCTATTACCAATGGCCTTAATAATCGGTATCTGGATATTTATGATGAGACAGATGCAGGGTGGTGGTAATAAGGTAATGTCTTTTGGGAAAAGCCAGGCTAAATTATTGGGCAAAGAAACTCCAAAAGTAACATTTGAAGATGTGGCCGGAGTGGATGAAGCAAAAGAAGAGTTGCAGGAAGTAATTGAATTCTTAAAAAGTCCTGCAAAATTTAATAAGTTAGGAGCTAAAATACCAAAAGGAGTTCTTCTTTATGGTCCTCCCGGTTCAGGTAAAACATTGCTGGCACGTGCTGTTGCCGGAGAAGCGGGAGTCGCTTTTTTCAGTATTAGCGGATCTGATTTTGTAGAGATGTTTGTAGGTGTCGGAGCTTCCAGGGTTAGGGATTTGTTCAAACAAGCCAAAACCAATAGTCCCTGCATTATTTTTATGGACGAAATAGATGCTGTAGGAAGACATAGGGGTGCCGGACTGGGTGGAGGACATGACGAGAGAGAACAGACACTAAATCAATTACTGGTTGAAATGGATGGTTTTGATCAGAATATTGGTGTTATATTGATTGCCGCAACCAATAGACCTGACGTATTAGATCCTGCCCTGCTGAGACCCGGACGGTTTGACCGGAGAATTGTGGTAGATCGCCCGGACTTACTGGGACGAGAGCAGATATTAAATGTTCATGCCAAAGGGAAACCTTTGGATAAAGATGTTGATTTGAAGGTTTTGGCCAGAAGAACTCCGGGATTTGTAGGGTCAGACCTGGCAAATCTGGTTAACGAGGCTGCGTTATTGGCATCCAGAAAAGATAACAAAACAATAACGATGGAGGATTTTGAGGCCTCAATTGATAGGGTTATTGCTGGCCCGGAAAAAAAGAGCAGGCTTATGAACGATAAAGAAAAGGAAATAGTCGCCTATCATGAATCCGGACATGTCCTGGTTGCAAAATTATTACCTAATTGTGACCCGGTTCATAAGGTATCTATAATCCCCCGTGGCAGTGCGGCATTGGGTTATACTTTACAACTTCCTACCGAAGACCGTTTTTTAATCAGCAAATCTGAATTAATGCAAAGATTAAGTGTATTGCTTGGAGGAAGGGTTGCTGAAGAGCTTATTTTTAAAGATATTACTACCGGTGCTCAGAATGACCTGGAAAGGGCAACTAAAATTGCCAGACAGATGGTTACTGAATATGGAATGAGCGATACAATAGGTCCAATGACCCTGGGTAGAAAAGAGCATCAGGTTTTCCTGGGCAAAGACATTTCTGAAGATCGTAATTACAGCGATGAAATAGCTTACCAGATTGACAAAGAAGTTGAGAATATAATTGAAAATGCATATAATAAAGCCAAAGAAATATTAACTAAAAATAAGAGAAGGCTTGTAAAGATTGCAAAAACTTTATTACAGAAAGAAACCCTGGAAGGGGAAGAATTAAACAATTTATTAAAAGGTGCAAAGCTTGCCACAGGTATTTAAATAGGATAATAATATAATTATTTTAAACCTTTAATTATTATTGTAATAATCTTTTTATTATAACACCAAGCATTGAAGAAAATATTTATCTATCTTTTGTTAATTGAGAAGAATGGGTCAGCAGACATGTTTATGTTTTACAAAGGGGGTGGTTAATTGCATAGGTGAGTAAATAAAAATTTTAATAAGGGTTTTTTGTTAAATTTGAAGGTAATGGAAGGAGGAAAAATTGTGAGAATTAGAATATTTTCAATGATTTTAATAGTCTTGTTAGCTCTTACTGTAGTTACCGGTGTAAATGCACAGGTAAAAGATCCTGACAGGGTAGTCTATGCTGCAATTGGCGGCCCGGAGACAATGGACCCTCACTGGGCTTATGATACTGCCAGTGGAGAGATTATTTTTCAGGTATATGATAATCTTATCGCCTATGACGGAGAAAGCCTTTCTGAATTTGTACCTATGATAGCACTGCAGGTCCCTTCAGAAAAAAACGGATTAATAAAGTATGGTGGTCTGGATTATATTTTTCCAATTAGATATGGTGTTCATTTCCATAATGGGGATATCCTTACTCCTGAAGATGTTGAATACAGTATTGAGAGGGGAATATTGTTCGACCGTGCCGGGGGACCTATGTGGATGCTGTTGGAGCCGCTATTAGGTATCGGGAGTATAGAGGAGCTCGCGGTAGAACTTGCCGGAGTAGAAAATTATTCTGACATGTTTGACGAAGAAGATGAATTATTGCCAGAGTATGAAGATGCTATGATTAAAGTATATACTGATTATGTTGACAGGGCAGTAGAAGTGCAGGGGAATAATATTGTATTCCACCTTGTTCAACCATATGCTCCTTTCTTGAATATTCTAGCTCATGGCGGTTCCTGGTCATCAATTATTAATAAGAGCTGGTCAATTGAAAATGGTGCCTGGGATGGAAAAGCTGATACATGGTGGAAATATCATGACCCGGCCAATGAAGATGACCCGTTATACAGTATTGCCAATGGTACCGGTCCGTTTAAGTTAACGAGATGGGTTCCGGAAGAAACTGTCATGCTGGAGAGATTTGAGGACCACTGGAGAGGACCTGCTAAATTGAAAGAAGTTGTTTATCAATATGTAAATGAGTGGACTACCAGGAAATTGATGTTGCAAAACGGTGATGCTGATATAGTCTATGTACCTGTTACTAATGTAAGTGAGGTAGAAAATTTAGATGGCGTTGAGTTAATTACAGGTTTACCGACTTTGCAAAACACTGTTGTTCACATGCCCTGGACCTTAAATGCTGAAGGCAATGCCAATTTGGGAAGCGGTAAATTGGATGGTAATGGAATACCGCCTGATTTCTTTTCTGATATTCATGTTCGAAAAGGATTTTCTTACCTGTTCCCGTATGAAGTTAATATTGAAACAACCATGAGCGGACATGCCATAAGAAACCCTGGACCAATTCCGCAGGGATTATTAGGATACTCTGATGATCCGGAATTGTTCTATGAATTTAATATTGAAAAGGCAAGAGAAGAATTCCAAAAAGCCTGGGATGGCGAGCTCTGGGAAAAAGGATGCAAATTTAACATCTTTTATAATGAAGGGAACGATGTCCGAAAAGCAGCTTGTGATATGATTTCAACTTATGCCAGAATGGTAAATCCTAAATTTGAACTTACTCCTGTTGGTGTTCAATGGTCATCTTACCTGAAACAGTTCCTGGCAGAACAGTTGCCTATCTATGTTATCGGTTGGCTTGCAGATTATCCTGACCCCCATAACTGGGTTCCTACCTACTTAGGCAGTAATGGGACTTACAGTGGTTATTATGGAGAAGCTTACCGGGAATGGGCACGAGAAAATATTGACCCTTTAGCTGATGCTGCATTAAAATCAGTTGACCCTGAAGAAAGGGCAAGTATTTATCAGGAAATAACCCAAATTGCCCATGATAACGCTGTGGCATTATACATATATCAGCCTATTGGAATTCATGTTCAGAGAGATTGGGTAAAAGGCTGGTACTATAATGCTATGATATCTGGCTTACCGGAAGGCGCTGATTTCTATACTATTTATAAAGAGTAGAATTTACAGACACATTTCACTGTTTGTTTATACCAGATGATTTTAGTATAATCAATGGAGTGAAAGTTCTGCCTTTCACTCCATTGTATTTTTGCTTTTGATTTTTCCATGCATATGTTTGGCAAGATGTATTTCCAGAAAATTTTACAAGATTTAAAAAATAGGAGAAAATTACATGCTTTCCTATATAATAAGGCGTTTACTAATTCTCCCTATAATTTTGTTAGGAGTCTCTTTCCTGATATTTTGTCTTTTTTCACTATTGAGCCCAATGGAAAGACTGGCAACATATGTTAACAATCCCAGTGTATTAAAAAACCCTCAGGCAGCCCAAAACCTGATAGCAAAATACCATTTGGATGACCCTTTTCCTACCGGATATTTTTACTGGCTAAAGTCTTTGCTTAGACTCGACTTTGGATGGTCCCCTACGGCAAATCAGCCTGTTTGGGATGCTATTATGCAACGGCTTCCTGCTACTATGGAGCTGGTTTTGTATTCAATTATCCCGGTAATTATAGTAGGAATCTGGCTGGGAGTTATCTCTGCAGTACACCACAATGATTTAGCAGACCAGGTTATTCGGGTAACAGCTATTATTGGCTGGTCTTTACCCACCTTTATCTTTGGATTATTGGTATTATTTATATTTTATGGAATATTAGGCTGGCTACCCCCTGGAAGATTAAGTACCTGGGCGCAGTATATTGTTTATACCGGTGACAGCTTTAATAATTATACCCATTTTATTACTATTGATGCACTTTTAAACAAAAGATTAGATATATTTTGGGATGCCTTAAAACATTTAATCGGACCAATTATTACACTTTCCTATATTTCCTGGGCATATTTATTACGTATTACCCGTTCCAGTATGTTAGATACCTTAAGAAAGGATTATATAAGAACTGCTCGTGCAAAAGGGGTTGACGAGAGAACGGTAATTTATCTGCATGCCCGGAAGAATGCCATGATTCCTGTTATAACAGTTGCCGGGATGATGATTATTGGAATGTTAGGAGGGGTAGTAATAACTGAAACTGTATTTACCTATCCCGGGTTGGGTTACTGGGCAGCTTCGTCAGCTCAACAACTGGACTATGGTTCAGTAATTGGATTTGCCCTGTTATTTGCTTTTATTATGGTTGTTGGAAATTTAGTTGTTGATGTTTCTTATGCCTTAATTGATCCCAGGGTTAGATTGGAGTAAGAAAATGAACCGTATCATCAGAAAACTTTTCAGCAACACTACATCATTGATTGGTTTAATATTGCTCTTTATTTTTGTCATAATTGCCATATTTGCTCCCTATATTGCTCCACCATTGTTTGCATCTGATCCTTATCAGATACCAAGGATGTCCTGGGATGTTCAGCCACAACCACCAGGATTCCCTATATCAGATGATATCAGGCTTATTTATGATAGTTTAGGGCAACCGATTATCAGAGAAACCGCAATATTTGGTACTGCTCAAGGAGGCTATGACATATTTTATGGATTGATTTGGGGCACCAGGACAGCTTTTCGCATTGGCATAATTACCGTTACTTTATCCATGTTCATTGGTGTTGTGGGTGGTTCTATAGCTGCATATTTTGGCGGGTGGATAGACGAATTACTGATGCGCATTACTGATATATTTTTATCTATTCCTTTTCTGGTTGCTGCTATGGTTCTAACTACAATACTAGGAAGAGGGCTGGATAAAGTAATGATAGCATTGGTAGCATTTGGATGGATGGGTTATGCCAGGGTAATCAGGGGAAGTATTTTATGTGTAAAAGAAGAGGTATATATTAATGCTGCCAGGGCCCTGGGAGTAAAAGACTTTAATATTATTGTGAGACATCTGTTGCCAAATACCATTTTCCCGGTAATGGTTCAGGCAAGTATGAATATAGGGTCTATGGTAATTACTGCAGCTGCCTTGAGTTTTTTAGGAGTAGGGGCACCTCTTGGATATGCGGATTGGGGACAAATGGTCAGTTTTGCCCGTAACTGGATTGTGGGCTCTCCTGGTAATGCTGGAGAGTATTGGTATGCAGTATTTTTCCCGGCAATATTTATTGTGCTGTTTGTCCTTGCCTGGAATTTAGTAGGAGACACCTTGAGAGATATTCTAGATCCCCGCTTGAGAGGTGAACTCTAATGCAAAATGATAAGAATAAAATTTTACAGGTTAAAGATCTAAAAACATATTTTTTCACTGAAAATGGAATTGTAAAAGCTGTGGATGGTGTTAATTTTGAGGTATACCAGGGCGAGACTCTCGGTTTGGTAGGTGAGTCAGGTTGTGGAAAAAGCATTACTGCTTTTTCTATTATGAGATTACTTGATTATCCAGGGAAGACGGTTGGCGGTCAAATCCTTTTTAAAAGCGAGGATTTGCTTGTAAAAAATGAAAAGCAGATGCGTCAAATCAGAGGAAAAGACATTTCTATGATTTTTCAGGAACCTATGACTTCCTTGAATCCTGTTCTTACTATTGGTTTTCAGATAACCGAAGCGTTGGAAGTGCATTTTAAAATGGAAAAGACGAAAGCCAGAAAAAGAGCAATAGAACTTTTAGAAAGAGTAGGGATTCCTATTCCGGAACAACGCATTTATGAATACCCTCATCAATTAAGTGGAGGTATGAGACAAAGAGCTATGATAGCCATGGCTTTATCCTGTGATCCGGTTTTGCTGATTGCAGATGAACCGACAACATCTTTGGATGTTACAATCCAAGCCCAGATTTTAGAATTGATGAAATTACTATTAGAACAATTTAGTAGTTCTATGATTATGATAACCCATGACTTGGGGGTTATTGCTGAAATTGCTGATAGAATTGCAGTTATGTATGCTGGTAAAATCGTTGAATATGCTGATACTCGCTCTATATTTTATTCACCCCTGCATCCATACACCTTTGGATTGCTTACTTCAATTCCCAGGTTGGATATGGATATTGAAAAGCTAGAATCAATTCCAGGTATTGTTCCTGACCCGTTGCATTTTCCAGAAGGATGTAAATTCCATCCTCGTTGTGTTTTTGCTACAGAAAAATGTCGCAAGGAAGAACCTCCCTTAGCGGAAATTAAAAAAAATCATTCGGTTCGCTGTTGGCATATCGAAAAAGTAGAACAGGAAGCAAAAAAAATCTCATTTACCGGGAGGTTAACAACAGATGGATAATACATTAGTCAGTATTAAAAAGCTCATAAAATATTTTCCTATCAAAAAAGGTGTTTTTAAAAAAACAATAGGGTGGGTGAAGGCAGTTGATGATATTAGCTTTGATATATACGCTGGAGAAACATTAGGTCTTGTTGGAGAATCCGGTTGTGGTAAATCGACTACCGCTATGACTGTGCTACGACTGGAAGAACCGACCAGTGGTGATATATTATTTCAGGGTAAAAATCTTGCAAAAATAAAAAAAAGCCAGATGAGAAAATACAGGAAAGATTTGCAGATTATTTTTCAGGATCCTTATAGCTCTCTTGACCCCAGAATGAAAGTAAAACATATTATTTCTGAGGGACTAGCTGCTCATAATTTATACAACTCTAAACAGCGAAACCAGAAGGTAGGAGAGTTGTTGGATAAGGTAGGAATTGTCCCTGATTATATGGATCGTTTTCCCCACGAGTTCAGTGGAGGACAAAGGCAGAGAATAGGAATTGCCAGAGCCCTGGCTCTTAATCCAAAACTAGTTATCTGTGATGAGGCTGTCTCAGCCCTTGATGTGTCTATACGTTCCCAAATTATTAATTTGTTTAAGGACCTACAAAAAGAATTTAATTTAACATACCTTTTTATTGCCCATGATTTGAGTGTCATTAAATATATTAGTGACCGGGTTGCTGTTATGTATTTAGGGAAAATTGTAGAAATAGCACCAAAGAGTATATTTTTTAATAAAACACTACACCCTTATGCTCAAGCCCTGGTTTCAGCTGTTCCTGTTCCCAATCCCGATTTTAAAAAGAAAAGAATAATTTTACAGGGAGATGTGCCCAGTCCGGCTAATCCTCCAAAAGGATGTCGTTTCCACCCCAGATGTTCAAAGGTAATGGATATTTGCTCGAAAGAAAAACCCCCCTTAAGAGAGATTGAAAAAAATCATTTTGTAGCATGTCACTTATATTAGGTTTGTATTGATTTTATCTTTATTCTTTGTGCAAACATTTTCAATCAAATTGTGTATATTAATATTTTGTGTTAAAATTGTTTTCGAATTAGCAAATACGAGCGCCCGTAGCTCAATGGATAGAGCAGGGGCTTCCTAAGCCCCGTGTTGGAAGTTCGACTCTTCTCGGGCGCTCCATTATTATTTAATAATTAATATCTCCCCATGGTTATTGAAAACAAGAGAGGAAAGCAAAATTGAACAAGAAGATTAATAAACATATAAGAGAACTCATAGTAGAAGCTGTTCAGAAAGGTATCAAAGATGAAACACTTAAACCTAAAGAAATGCCGCCAATTATTATAACTACTCCAAAAAACCCAGAGCATGGTCATTTAACAACAAATATAGCCTTGCAGCTTTCACGAATAATTAAATCTAACCCCAGGCAGATTGCTGATAAAATTGTGCAGGAAATAGAAAATAGCAAGAAGCAGGGAATTACCAAGATTGAAATTGCTGGACCTGGGTTCATTAATTTTTATTTGGAAAATAATGTATTACATAACGTATTAAGAGAAATTATGCAACAAAAATCTCAGTTTGGACAGTCTGATATTGGTAATAATGAAAAGATAAATATAGAGTTTGTAAGCGTTAATCCTACTGGACCTTTGCATGTTGGTCATGGGAAATGTGCTGCCGTGGGAGATGCGCTCGCAAAAATATTGAAAGCAGCCGGGTATCAGGTAACAACTGAATATTATATCAATGACCACGGTAAGCAAATAGATACCCTGGGAGAATCTGTTCTGGCTCGTTATCAAAAGCTATTTGGTGAGAATATAGATTTTCCTGAAAACGGGTATCAGGGGGAATATATTATTGCTCTGGCGGAAGAGATTAGAGATAGATATGATGACAAATTTATAAATAGGAATGCTAAAGAAAATATAGAATTTTTTAAAGAATATGCCCAAAACAGTATTTTACAGGATATAAAAAATGACTTGAATTCTTTTGGTGTTAGGTTTGATAATTGGTTTAGTGAAAAATCTCTTTATGATAAAAATAAAGTTCAGCCGGTTATCGAAAAACTATTAAAAGAAAACCATGTTTATCGCTACGAGGGAGCCTTATGGTTTAAGGCTTCTGGTTTTGGAGATGAGAAAGATAGGGTGGTAATTAGGGAAAATGGCGAGCCTACTTATTTTGCTTCAGATATAGCATATCATGATGATAAGTATAATAGAGGGTTTCATACATTAATTGATATCTGGGGAGCTGATCATCATGGTTATATAAAGAGAATGAAGGCAGCTGTAATGGCAATGGGCTACAATCCGGATACATTCCAGGTATTATTGGTTCAATTTGTAACTTTGATAAAAGATGGAGAGGTTGTAGGCATGAGTACCAGGGGAGGGGAATTTATTACTTTGAAGAATCTTTTACAAGAAGTGGGTAGCGACGTTGCCCGTTATTTTTTCCTCATGCATAGCCACGATAGTCATACCGAATTTGATCTGGACATTGCAAAATCGCAATCGATGGAGAATCCTGTTTTTTATATTCAATATGCCTATGCCAGAATTTGCAGTATAATAGAAAAGGGTAGGGTGAATAATGTTGTTCTGGATGATAAAATAGAAGAAGAAGTTAATCTGAGCTTGCTAGATAAAAAAGTAGAGCTGGAATTAATTAAAAAATTAGCAAATTTCAGAAAAACAATCGAAAATAGTGCTGAACACTGGAAACCCCATTTGATTGCAAGTTATTTGCATGAATTGGCAGCCCAATTTCATAAATATTATACTGAATATAAGGTTCTTGGTGAGGATAGAAAATTATCAGAAGCACGATTGTATCTGGTGCATTGTGTCAAAATTGTGCTTGAAAATGCCCTGTTTTTATTAGGGATTAAAGCGCCTGAGCAAATGTAAAAATTTGAGGTTTTTATGAAAAATAACAGATTTGTAATAATAACTGGTCTTTCAGGAGCAGGGAAAAGTGTTGCCATTAAATGCCTAGAGGATTTGGATTTTTTTTGTGTGGACAACATCCCTCCCCAGTTAATACCTAAGTTTTCTGAAATGTGTCTCAAGTCTCAGGGAAAATTATCCAAGATAGCCTTTGTTGTTGATATACGAGGGGAAATATTTTTTCAGGAAATAGATAAGTCGTTGAGAGAATTGGAAGACATGAAAATTTATCCCGAAATATTATTTCTGGAAGCAAAAGATGAAGTTATTGTAAGAAGGTTCAGTGAAACAAGGAGAAAACATCCCCTGCAGTGTTCTCAGAGTATTCTCGAGAATATCCACCAGGAAAGGAAAAGGTTAAAAGAATTAAAGTCAAAAGCCACTCTAATTATTGATACCTCAAATCTAAATCCAAAGCATTTAAGCATTGAAATTCGTGAATATTTCCAGAAGGATACCAAAAAGGGAATTCACATAAGTTTGATATCTTTTGGTTATAAATACGGAATGCCAATCGATGTTGATTGGGTATTTGATACCAGGTTTCTTCCTAATCCTTATTACCATAGCGAATTGACTGAATTATCTGGAAAAGATGAAAGAATTAAAGAATATTTAATGCAATTTCCTGTAACTCGTAACTTTATCGAAAAATTCTTTACGCTTATAGAATTTCTAATTCCTTATTATGTAAAAGAAGGTAAGAGTTATTTATCAATAGCTATCGGATGTACTGGTGGAAGGCATCGCTCAGTTTTTTTGATTAACCAGCTATACCAATTTTTAAAGAGTAAAGATTACCATATTTTTGTGAGACATAGAGATATAAAAAAAGAAGAAAAAAATTATAAAGAGAAGTTGTAATATGGATTCAAGGCGTCTTCGATTCGTGTCTTTCGGAAAATGGTTCTACCCTGGAATGCGGGTTAAGCGTTTTTTGCTTGTTGTTCTATTAGGAATAATCCTAATGGCAATAGGAGTAATTTTTCTGATTGATTTATCGAGATTTTTATGGATTAAAAATCAGATAAGAAACATGTTTACTTATTATCAGATTGCCCCACACCTTTCCGGTTTTATTCTAATAGTTACAGGTTCTGCCCTGGTAATTTTGGGCATCTCTAATATAAACCGTTCAATTTTAAAAAGGATTGCACCTGAGCAAGTTGACAAAGTATCTGAAATTATTTACCTGCAGAGGAAATTAGAAAAAGGACCGCATATTGTGGTAATTGGCGGGGGAACAGGCCTTCATACTTTATTAAGGGGACTTAAGCAATACACCAGTAATATAACGGCAGTAGTAACTGTTTTTGACAGTGGAGGAAGCTCCGGCCAATTAAGAGAGGATATGGGAGTATTACCTCCAGGGGATATCAGAAATTGCCTGGTTGCCCTTTCAGCCAGGGAATCTTTAATGACTGATTTGTTTCAGTATAGGTTTAGGGATGGTAATTTGCAAGGACATAGCTTTGGTAATTTATTTATTACCGCTATGTCTGAAGTGACCGGTGATTTTCCAAAAGCTATTGAAAAATCAAGTGAAATTTTGGCAATACGCGGGAAAGTATTGCCTTCCTCAATAGACGATGTAACTTTATGTGCCCGGTTAAAAAACAAGCAGCTTGTTAAAGGGGAGAATCATATATCTGAAAGCAAAGACGGAATTGAGAATATTTTTATTCAACCATCAGAAGTGTTACCATTACCGGAGACTATCCAGGCAATAAATAAGGCTGATGCGATTATTTTAGGCCCTGGTAGTCTCTATACAAGTGTTATTTGCAATCTACTGGTAAAGAATATACCAGAATCAATATGTCAGTCAAATGCATTGAAAATTTATATCTGCAATGTTATGACCCAGCCTGGGGAAACAGAAGGGTATTCTGCCTCAATGCACCTGGTAGAGTTAATAAACTATTTACGACAAAATTGTATTGATTATGCATTAGTTAATAAATCTGTATTAAGTAAGAAAATCGCCCTTAAATATGAGAAGGAGGGGGCATATATGGTTAATGATGATTTAAAAGAAACATATGAAAACAGTACGAGGATTGTTCGTCAGGATTTACTATCACAACAGAATTTTGCCAGGCATGATTCTGATAAAATTGCCAAATTAATCATGGAAATTATACACAAGGAGAAAAAGTAATAGATATGTATTTTTCTTCAATGGTGAAACAAGAGCTGGCAAGGATTATGCCCGAAAGTATATTAGAACAAAAAGGGGAATTATTGGCTTTTATTAGGTTTAAAGGATTTATTAGCAAACCTGATAAATATTTGTCATTAATTTTGGAAAACCCTATTATGATTAAGATTGTTTATTATTTGTATAAAAAAGTATTTGGATGCGAATTAAACATCAAGACTATTAAAAAAAGAAATAATAAAAAGATTTTTATCATAACTGTGCCTGATTCTGAAAAAACAAAGTGCATTTTAGATACATTTCACCTCAAGGCAAATACTCATGGAAAGCTGAATGGGAAAATAGAAGCAAAAACAAGTAAAAGCAATTTTTCTGTTGAAAATTATTATTCTCCCGCTGCATTTTTGCGTGGTGTTTTCCTGGTAGATGGCTTTGTCAATGACCCTGAAAGGATGTATCATTTAGAGATATCCTGTTATCATATGAACGAAGCTAAAATTATTAAAAATATCTTTGAGAGTGTTGCTTTTTCTGCCAAAGTTAGCCGCTGGCAAAAAAGGTGGGCAGTATACATCAAAAAGAGCGAACAAATATTTGAGTTTTTAAGATTTATTGGAGTTCAGAGAGCTTTACTTAACTTTCAGGATATTATTGCCAGAAAAGACTTATTAAATACAATTAACCGATTAGTCAATTGTGAAACTGCCAACCTTGATAAGACTATCCTTTCAGCCTCACGTCAATTGCGTGATATTGATATTGTAAAAGAGCATATAGGTATAGATAATTTATCAAATAGTCTAAAAGATGTTATCATGGCTCGGTTGAATAATCCATATGCCAGCATCCAGGAATTAGCCAGCACAATTGGTGGGGGTATTTCCAAGTCAGGAGTTTATCACCGACTTAAAAAAATTGAACAATTGGCAGAAAACTATATAATAGGAGAAACATCTATTTTTGAGAATAGAGCGGAAAAAGTAATAGGTGGAATATTGACAAAACATCAGTAAAGTTTTATTTATTTGGATAAATAGATTAAATAATGTTATAATATTTTGTCATTCCATATAGTATTATCATTATTTTTAAAAATAAATAGGGGGTAGCTAATGAATCAGGGAATAACCCTGGAACAAAGACAATCTTTAAATCTAACACCCCAGATGCATCAATCTATTAAAATATTGCAAATGGACTTGATTGAGTTGAATAAATGGTTAGAGAAAGCTTCCCAGGATAATCCAGTTTTAGAGGTAGAATTAAATCAAATTAGTGAAAAAGAGAAAGAGTTTGACAATAGGGAGTATGAAGATAAAGATAATTTAAAAGAGCATTTAAACAATAAGATAGAATTGGATGATTGGCAAGATAGAGAATCTCTTTTTTCTTATTATCCAGGCGGAAAATTTTCGAACAAAGAGAAATTATTATTAAATAATTATGGTGAAAATTTACAATATGCTGTTTTGCAAAGTACTAATCTACACGAACATTTATTGTTAAACTTAAAGATGCTTATCGATAATGATGTGGACTTTAAAATTGGTGAGTACTTAATAGGTAACATTAATCAAAATGGTTATTTGGTAGTAAGCTGCCGAGAAGTATCAAAAGATTTGAACATTGCCGAAAGAAAAGTTAAAAAAGTACTGGCAATTATTCAAAGCTGCTCATTTCCGGGGTTAGGAGCACGAAGCCTGAAGGAATGCCTTTTGCTTCAATTAAATAATCTAAAAATTGAAAATAAACAAATTATTAAAAAACTTATAATAAACTACCTTGATGAGTTATCGAAAAAAAATTTTAATAAAATTTGTAAAAAATTATATTTATCAAATTATGACATACAAAACTTATTGGATATTATTGTAAAAAATTTTGAACCGAAGCCAGGAAGAATGTTTTCCCAGGATAATGAAGCGTTTTTCTTGATTCCTGACATTATAGTTAAAAAGGTTGACGATAGCTATGAAATTAGGGAAAATAGAAATTATTTTCCATCAATTAAAATAAACTCTCACTATAAAAATATTTTGTTAGAAGAAAATACAAAAGACCGTAATAATAGAGAATCTTTATTAAATGAAAAAGGAAGTGAATATCGAAATACATTACAATATTTGAAAAAAAATTTAAATTCAGCACGCTGGATTATTCGTTGTGTTGAACAGAGGAAGAAAACAGTTCTTACCATAAGCAGGTTTATTATTGATTACCAGAAAGATTTTTTAGAAAAAGGGATTTCTTATTTAAAGCCATTATCCATGAAAGAAGCAGCTAATGTCCTTGAATTACATGAATCAACAATTTCCCGTGCTATCAATGGTAAAAAAATTCAGCTTCCCCGTGGTTTTTATGATATGAAATATTTTTTTTCCAAAGGGTTACCCCAGGAAAAGATTGAACCTATATCCAATGAAAAAATAAAAAATATTATAAAAGCCTATATAGAAACAGAGGATTGTTATTTTCCATATACCGACATGCAAATTGCCTATTTATTAAAAACAAAAAATAATATCCAAATAGCCAGGAGAACCGTGGCCAAGTATCGTAAATTGTTAGAGATACCATCTGCAAAAATACGCAGGAGATATCGAGAAAAAATAAATTATAAACAAATAAATACAGGGAGGAACAAAACATGAGTATCAAAGTTGGAATTAACGGATTTGGAAGAATTGGGAGAAATGTGTTTAGGGCTGCACTGCAAGACAAAAATATTGACTTTGTTGCAGTTAATGATATTACCAATGCCAACACATTAGCACATCTTCTAAAATATGATTCTGTCCATGGAGTTTTGGAAGAAGATATTAAAGTTAAGGATGATTCAATCGAGGTTGCTGGCAGAGATATAAAAGTATTAAGCGTTAAAGACCCTGCTAATTTACCCTGGAATGATTTAGGGGTTGATATCGTTATTGAATCAACTGGTTTGTTTAGAGATAAAGAAAGTGTTTCCAAGCATTTATCTGCCGGGGCTAAAAAGGTTATTATTACTGCACCTGCCAAAGATGAAGATATTACTATTGTTCTTGGTGTTAATGAGAAAGAATATAATGATGCGGAGCATAATATAATATCCAATGCATCATGTACTACTAATTGCCTGGCACCTGTTGTTAAAGTCTTAAATGATGAGTTTGGAGTGGAAAAAGGAATTATGTCCACAATTCATTCTTATACCTCTGACCAAAGATTATTAGATGCACCGCATAAAGATTTAAGGAGGGCGAGAGCAGCAGCTCTTTCGATGGTTCCAACCACAACTGGTGCTGCAAAAGCTGTTACTCTAGTTATACCGGAGTTGAAAGGAAAACTAAATGGAATGGCTTTTAGAGTTCCAACTGCTAATGTATCAGTGGTGGACTTGTCCGTATGGTTAAAGAAAGAAGTAACCGTAGAGCAAGTTAATGAGTCTTTAAAAAATGCTGCAAATGGCTATTTAAAAGGCATTTTAGACTACAATGAATCCCCTCTTGTTTCTTCAGATTATAACGGGAATGCATTTTCGTCTATTGTTGACGGTCTTTCTACTATGGTCGTTGATGGTAATCTGGCTAAGGTTGTGTCCTGGTATGATAATGAATGGGGTTATTCCTGTAGAATTGCAGATCTTGTTAAATACATATCAAAATAATTTAATTTTAAAAATTAAAAACAGGTATCAGACAAGGAGAATAATTAATGGAACTATTAAATTATCTTCCTTGCCTGATAATTATTTTGGAGGATAGAATAATGCGTAAACCCTTAATTGCCGGAAATTGGAAAATGAATAAAACAATTACCGAAAGCATATCTTTAGTAAAAGAGCTTATTGATTTTGTTAAAGGATATCAGGATACTGAAATTGTTATATGCCCTCCATATACTTCATTATGGGTAACAAAGGAATTAGTTGGAGATACTAATGTTCATTTAGGAGCCCAGAATATGCATTATAAGGATGAAGGTGCTTATACAGGTGAAATCTCAGCTGGTATGTTACAAAATATTGGTTGTGACTATGTAATATTAGGGCATTCCGAAAGAAGAGAATATTTTCATGAAACTTCCCAGGAAGTTGCCTTAAAGGTTCGACAGGCACTTGCATTTGGAATTAAATCAATTATCTGTGTAGGAGAAAAATTAGAAGAAAGAGAATCCGGATCAGCCAGAGATGTGGTCAAAGAGGAGATTGAAGCGATATTTGAGGTGCTTAAACCCCAGGAAGCCACAGAAGTAGTTTTTGCTTATGAACCCATATGGGCAATAGGTACTGGTAAATCAGCAACTTCCGATGATGCCAATGATATGATTAAATATATCCGGAATTTATTAAAAGAGCAATACAGTGAAAATACCTCTGATAAAATAAGAATACTTTACGGGGGCAGCGTTAAACCTGAGAATATAAAGGAATTAATGGCTGAATCTGATATTGATGGAGCACTGGTAGGTGGTGCAAGCTTAAAAGCGCTTACATTCTCGAGATTAATAAAGTTTAAGGAATAGCAAATATAGATAATATAAAAATTTTTTAAATAATAATTAAATTTCCTTGAATTAAAAGCATAAAAAATAAGCCTGTATTAACTTGATTCAATTTTGTAAATATGTTATGATTCAAAAGCATGCAAATAAGCTAAAGAAAATGTTAATGGTATCAATAATAATGATATTATTAAAAAAAGGAGAGGAAAATTAATGCCCACATGGTTAATGCTTATACAAATAGCCATAAGTATAGCACTTATTGGAGTTGTATTGTTTCAGTCAAGAAAAGCCAGTCAGGGTGGTGGGATTTTTGGCGGTGGAACCTTTGCTGATCATAGGGGTAGAAAGGGAAAAGAAGTCCTTCTGCTCAGGATAACTACTGCGATTGCAATATTATTTATGGTTTCTTCCATTATGATTAGTATTTTATAGGAAACATACAGTGTAATAGGGACAAAAAATAGAGATGAACCAATTTATTAAATCAACCACTGAAATAAAGCAATACAAAGTCGACCCGAACAGGAAATTATTTTCTGCTAATCATGATGAAATAGAAAAGGGATTGACTACTGATATATATTTTATTAGAGCACTGGAAATTCTAAAATATTTAGAATTAGAAAAAACCAAGGTAACCGCAGAGATATTTGCCAGGAAAAAGGGAATTTTTGCCGGTGCTCAGGAAGTATATAATTTATTAAAAGAGAAAAATATTAAATTATGGTCTCTCCAAGAAGGAGATTCTTTTTCCCTGAAAGATACAGTAATGAGAATAGAAGGCCCTTATGATGAATTTGGAGTTTTTGAAACAGTAATTTTGGGTATTTTGGCTAGCAGTTCGGCATGGGCTACTGCAGCCAGAGAGTGTTGTGATGTTGCAGGCGGAAAAAGAATTATTTGTTTTGGTTCAAGACATATTCATCCAGCTGTTGCCCCTGTCATGGAAAGAGCTGCTATTGTCGGTGGTGTTGATGGAGCAAGTTGTATAATGGGAGCAAAATTAATGGGGCAAGAACCACAGGGCACAATTCCTCATACTGTTATTATTATTTCTGGAGATACCGTAAAAGCGGCAAAGGCATATAATAGCTCTACCCCCAAAGACGTTCCACGGGTGATACTGATTGATACTTTTAAGGATGAGGCAGAAGAATCATTAAGAGTTGCGAATGTACTTGGTAAAGACCTTTTAGGTGTCCGTCTCGATACACCAAGTGAAAGGGGAGGAGTTTCTCCTGATTTGGTAAGAGAGGTAAGAGCTCGCCTTGACCAGGCTGGTTTCTCTTATGTGAAAATATTTGTATCTGGCGGAGTGACTCCTGAAAGAATTCAAAAGCTTAGCCAGGAAGCAGTTGATGCATTTGGGGTAGGCAGTTATATCAGTAATGCATCCCCAATTGACATGACTCTTGATATTAAAGAGGTAAAAGGAAAGCCAATTGCAAAAAGAGGAAGAATTCCTGGCAAGATTGAGAATAAAAAATTAGTTAAATTAATATAGTATCATGTATCGAGTATATAGTATCGAGTGAAATTATTGGGTAATCAGGTAATTTAATAACCCTTCAATAGGTTTTATTTATCTCTTTTTTACTGAATACTAAATACTAACGACTAACTACTATTTTAAATGCCGGGATGGCGGAATAGGTAGACGCGCCAGCTTGAGGGGCTGGTGGGCAAATTGCTTGTGGGGGTTCAAATCCCCCTCCCGGCACCAAAAAAGATAAATATATTGAGATAAAGATTTTAAGAGGATGTCTGGCTTCCTCTTAAAATCTTAAATTATTTTAATAGATTGTAAAAATAAAAATGTTAAAAAAATTCAATGCATGAAAGATCATTAGCAAGAAATATGCTAAACTTAATATTAGAAAAAATAAAACCATTTAATACGAAAAAAACAATAAAAACAATTAATATTGTTATTGGCGAATTTACTATGATTCAAGAGGATTTGCTCATTTCGGCCTTCTATGATTTATCAAAATCAACAATTGCTGAAAATGCCAAGGTTGTAATCACCCATAAACCTTTAATTGGAAGTTGCTTAAATTGTAAAAAAGAATTTTTACTAAATAAAAAAGAATTTATCTGTCCCCATTGCAAAAGTAATATAATACAAATTATTAGTGGTGATGAATTTTTTGTAAAAGATATAGAATTAAATAAAAATTAACTTAACTATATTACATAATGATTAAGAATTAATAAAAATTTATGTAATACTTTTTGTTATTTAAAAAAGATTAGAAAAAATACCTAAGGTGAGGTGAAGTTATATGGTTGTAGCTTTTATTGTATCTTTTTTGTTAAGCTTTATTGCTTTTATGATTTTGACAGCCAGTTATGGGGAAATTGCTGGATTATGGACTTATGAAGGGGTTGTAATAGCTTTAATTCTTTCTATTGTTGCAGGTTTGATTTCTGACCGGGTATTAGCTAAAGGAAGACAGTACCGACTTCTAAACCCTGTAAGATGGGCAATTTTTATTATTTATTTTTTTGGTCCCTTTTTCTTTGCAATGGCAAAGGCAAATATTGATGTTGCCTATAGGGTTATCACCGGTAAAATAAACCCAGGAATTGTAAAAATATCCACTGGTTTAAAATCCGATGCCTCAGTTACTCTGTTAGCCAATTCAATTACTTTAACACCAGGTACTTTAACTGTAGACATTGATGAAAAAAATAATGATTTATATATACATTGGATAAATGTTACCAATTTAAAACCATCAATAAAGGAAATTTGCGGTAGTTTTCCTGTTTGGGCTAGGAGGATTGCAGAATGAATGGAGCTTTTTTAATTTTCATGTTACCTGCTGTATTTATTTTAATATCTATTTTAATTGCTGTATTTAGATTTATATCTGGACCAACAATTCCTGACAGAGCTGTAGCTTTAGATACTGTCAATACATTAGTTGTTGCAGGAATGATATTACTCGGAGCAGCTTTTGAAGAATCTATTTATATAGATGTAGCTATAATATATGCACTATTATCATATGTTACTACCTTATATATTGCAAAACATTTGACAGAAGATAAGGAGGTTGACGAATAGTGACTATCTTAATTGTAATTGTGGTTATTTTTCTTGTTATTGGAGTTGCTTTTAACACTTTAGGGTCAATTGGCCTGATAAGATTTCCAGACGTATATACCAGACTCCATGCTGCTACTAAATGCACTACTTTCGGTACTATTTTTATATCTTTAGCAGTAATTATTTTTGGTTTCTATTTTTGGAGAGTTAGTGGTGAAGCAAAATATTTAGTCTTGGTACTTCATACAATAATAGCATTAGCATGTTTAATAATTACCAATCCTACCGGCGCTCATGCTATTGCAAGAGCCGCATATCGAAGTGGAGTTAAACCAAAACATGCGGTAGTTGATGATTTAAAGGAGGCAGAAATAGAATGAGTTCTTTAATTGGCTTCGCTCATATAGCAACATTAATTATGATTATTATTGGTTCAGTTTTAGCTGTTAGTCTAAAAAATATACTTCCTTCAGTGATTGCACTCTCTATATCAAGCCTTCTTCTCTCATTGGAATTTCTTTTTTTACAAGCTCCAGACGTGGCAATGGCTGAAGCCGGAGTTGGAGCGGTCTTAACAATGGCTCTTTTTATCTTTGTAATTCGAGCTACAAAAAAATAGGTAGGGAGTATATAGATTATGAAAAAAACATTTTTTGCTGTAGCATTAATTTTATTATTTGCTTTTTTGATGACCATCGCTATACAAATGAGATTATTTGGCGAGCCGGTTGCTAGCCAGATGGATGACTATTTTATTGAAAATGTACAAGCTGAAACTGGTGTTAATAATGTTGTTACTGGAATATTGTTTGACTACAGAGGTTTTGATACACTCGGAGAAGCAACAGTGTTATTTACGGCAGTTGTGGGGGTAACCGTTGTATTTAAGGGGGCTCTTAAATGAAACAAATGTCTCGAGTTGTTAGAACAATTTCAAGTTTAACGTTTGGCTATATTGTTATATTTGGGTTTTATGTAATTATATACGGCCATGTTACCCCAGGAGGTGGATTCCAGGGAGGAGTTGTGGTAGCATCTGCTTTCGCTCTGTTATTGGTAGTTTACGGGCATAATAAAACCGAAGAATTCTTAAACACAAATTTACTATCTTTCGCTGAAAGCACAGGTTTAATATTATTTATCGCATTAGCCTTTATGGGATTAGGGGTAAGCTTTTTTTACAATTTCCTTACTAATAGTGGTGGATTATTTGGCCATACTCCAGTATCTGGAGTTAACCCGGGTGATGTTTATACTGGTGGTCTAATACCTTTAATGGAATTAGCAGTGGGATTAGAAGTACTGTCTGCAATGGGTGTTATTATTTTGGTAATATCAGGTGGGGCGGCTAGCATTAAAAAGAAAAAGGAGAAATCATAAGATGGTAGTAGTAAATAATTTTCCTTTTATTACAGTTGTTATATTAATAAGTTTAGGTATATATACTTTGATATTTAAAAAAAATCTTTTAAAAATTGCTATAGGCATTATATTGATGGGAAATGGTGTAAACTTATTTTTAGTATCTCTGGGATATAGACATGAGTCAATAGCTCCAATATATACTAATGCTCCTGAAGAAACAAGCATGGTTATGCCAACAGCTCAAGCTCTTACTCTGACAAACATTGTAATTGGACTTGCGACTACGGCATTAATATTATCATTAGCAGTTGCAATTTATAAGCACTATGGAACATTGGATACCGATAAGGCCAGGAGGTTGCGCGGATGAATTTATTAACCCATATACCTGTTTTGGTAATAGTAATTCCATTATTAGCAGCTTTTGCTTCACCGATTATCGGAAAGTTAAATAAAAAAAATCTAGGATTATTTGTTTCTGTTATATTAGGAATTACTTTAATATTAACTCTAATTTTGGCAACAAATGTTCTGACTAAAGGCCCGGCAATTTATGTATTTGGCGGAGAAGATATTTCTCTTACTCACCCATCGGGATTATTTGCACCAATTAGAATTATATTCCAAATTGATGCAATGAGTATTTTTATGGGATTAATTGCTTCATTAGTATTCTTCTTAGCATCTGTTTACTCTTTATCTTACATGAAAAGCCATGAAGGTTTGGAAAAATATTATACATTGCTCCTTTTATTAGCAACAGGAATGTCTGGCATGGTATATACAGGGGATACTTTTAACTTCTTTGTTTTCTTAGAAATTGCATCAATCGCGTCAGTTGCTTTAATTTCCTTTAAAGGTACTGATTGTGGTGAGCCAGCAGAAGCTGGCTTGAAATATATTGTAGTAAGTGCAATTGCTGGAAGTATGGTTTTATTTTCTGTTGCTATATTTTATGGCCAGTATAATGTTTTGAATATGGCCACAATAGCTGAGGTTATGCAATTTACCCAATTAGATAAAATAGCATTAATTTTACTGGTTACAGTTTTAGCTATGAAGGCCGGGTCAGTGCCAATGCATATGTGGACTCCGGATTCTTATTCAGAGGCTCCCGCGGCTATCACAATGGTATTGGTTGCAGTTAGCCAGGCAAGTCTTTATGCTCTATTTAGATTTACCTTTACTTTATATAATATTAAAATGAATACTGTTGCTGTAGGTTGGATTATTATAATACTGGGTGTTTTGTCAATGTTTATCGGGGTCACCATGGCTATAATTCAAAAAGATATTAAAAGATTAATGGCATACCATGCTGTATCGCAAACGGGTTATATGTTATTAGGAGTTGGAGTCGGACTTGCCGTTTTAGCAAATCCAATAGCGCTGGAAACTTTTGGAATAAAAGCGATGGAAGGCGGTATTTTTCATATCATGAACCATGCAATGTATAAGGGGTTGCTTTTTTTAACCGCTGGTGCTTTATTTTTCAGAACAGGAACTAGAGATTTAAATAAAATGGGCGGTTTAGGGAATAATATGATTTATACTGCTGTATTTTTTATCATTGGCGCTGCTGCCATTGCTGGTATACCACCATTTAATGGTTTTGCCTCGAAATTAATAATTTATGAGTCAGTCTATCAGTTTAATCCATTATTGGCGATAATTGCTATGCTGGTTAGTATTTTAACTCTAGCATCTTTTGTAAAAGTATTCCACAGCGCATTTCTGGGACCAAAAATGGAGCAATTCAAAGATGTTAAGGAAGTACCGAAAAGCATGCTTTTTGCGATGGCAACATTAGCTTTTATTATTATTATATTTGGATTATTCCCGGATTTAGTTGTTAAAAATATAGTACATCCCGCAGTGATGGCTTTGATTAACCAGTCAAGTTATACTGAAGTTATATTGGGAGGAATGTGATATGAATATTGGTTTATTAGAAACTGGAAGCGGTAGCTGGAACGCAATTATATGGATAGTAATGGTTGTTGTAATTGGAATAGTAGTTCTTTGGGTGAGAAGTCAGGGGGAAGAAAAATATAAAAAGGATACAAATCAGACAAAACCCTTTCTTTCCGGGAATCCTGAAGTAAGCAAAGAAGATTCTCATGTCAGTGCCAGCCATATTTATTGGGGATTCACAGAAGCATTAAAAAAATATTATAAACCATTGGTGACTTTACATACAGGTGATTTAAATGATTATAGCGGCTGGATTGTATTAGTCATGGCTATTATCTTAATTATAGTAGGAGTAAGTTAACATGAAATTTAATAAAAATTTTGATCGTTCTTTATGGGTTTTTCATTTAAATACAGGTTCATGTAATGGATGTGATATAGAAATAGTAGCCTTACTAACCCCCAGGTATGATGTAGAAAGATTTGGTATTAAATTAGTTGGAAGCCCAAAACATGCCGATGTATTACTTGTTACAGGTCCTGTTAATAGAAAAATGTTACCAAGATTAAAATTAATATATGAACAAACACCTGACCCAAAGGCAGTTATTGTGGTTGGCACCTGTGGTACCAGCGGTGGTGTATTTTATGATTCTTATAATATTGTAGGGCCAGTAGATAAGCATATTCCAGTTGATGTATATGTCCCGGGTTGTCCCATCAGACCAGAAGCTATTATAAATGGTGTTTTAAAAGCCTGGCTCAAATTAGAAAGAGTAAGAAGCCAATCTCTAGAAAAAACTCAAAAAAAATAGTACATAATAAAGAATAATAAATATTGTTAATACTCATTAATATTTTACTAAATAAACTGAAAAATTAACTTATATTACAGTTTATATATAATTTATAACACAAAAGAAAAGGTTGGTGATGATATGGAATATATGAATCCAGAAGAATTGGTTTCTTTGTTAAAAAAGAATTTAAAAGAATCTATTATAGATAGCCGTATTGAAACCAATAAAGCAGGGATTAAGCAAGAAAAATATCACAATGTTTGGGTGGAAGTGAAAAAGGAAAAATTTAAAGAAGCAATAGAAACTTTGGCCAGCATACATTACCCACATATTGCTATTATTGCTGGAAATGATACCGGCGAATCTATTGATTTGACTTATTTATTATCAATCTATTATGGGGAAAGATTCAAGGAAATATCAGTAAATATTAAGGTGAGTTTAGACAGAAAGAATCCCTCAATAAATAGTATTATTGATTTAATTCCAGGAGCTCAGACAACAGAAAGAGAAATAAAAGAAATGCTAGGAGTAGATTTTGTAGGGTTACCAGATATGCATAATATATTTTTACCATATGATTTTCCAAAGAATGTTTTTCCTTTTAGAAAAGATCAAAAAGACTTGGACAAGCTTGTTCAAAAGGAAAGTTGAGGTGGTCAAAGTTGAGTAAATCAAGCTATAAAGTTCCTATTGGTCCTATTCATCCTTCTTTAGAAGAACCGATGACTTTTAATTTTGAAATTTCAGGAGAAAAAATAACATCGGTTGATTTAGCCCCAGGGGATAATCATCGGGGTATTGAATTTATGGGAAGGAATAGAAATATTGTTCAAATTATCTATCTTGCTGAAAGAATATGTGGCATTTGTTCTGCCTCTCACCCATTTGCTTTTTGCCGGGCTGTAGAAAATGCGGCAGGTATTACTGTACCTCCAAGAGCTGAATATATAAGGGTAATTATTTCTGAATTGGAGCGTATCCATTCACATATTCTCTGGGCAGGTGTTGCAGCACATGAATTGGGTTTTGATTCAGTCTTATACCTTTCCTGGAAAGTGCGTGAAGAAGTAATGGATATACTTGAAATATTAACAGGTAATCGAGTTAATTATGGAATGTTTATGATTGGCGGAGTACGGAGAGATATTACTGAAGAACAAATTCCACGTATTAAAAAAACTATAGAATATTATAAGGAAGCTTATCAAAAAATAGAAGATGTTTTTCTTCAAGACCCCAGTATTGCTTTAAGAACTAAAAATGTTGGTATATTAACTTATGAAGAGGCCTTAAACCTATCTGCTGTTGGACCTACAACCCGGGCATCAGGAGTAAAAAAAGATGTTCGGCAGGATCAGCCATATTCTGCTTATGCTGATATGGATGTTAAGGCTATTACCCCTGATATGTTTAATGGTAGAACAAAGGGGGATGTTTATGATAGAATTGTGGTTCGGGTATTAGAAGTATTTCAATCTGTTCAGATTATTGAACATTGTGTTAATAATTTACCAGAAGGAGATATTCTGAGTGAGAAAAAAATTGCCAAATTGTTGGGCACTCTCAAAAAGGCAAAAGGAGAAGGGGTTGGAAGGCATGAAGCTCCTCGTGGAGAAGTTATTCATTATGTGAAATTAAATGAGGCAGAAAGTCCGGAAGTATGGAAAGCGAGAGCTCCAACGTACAATAACTTAATGCCATGGGTACCAATGCTAAGGGAACAGGAAGTAGCTGATATACCAATTGTTATCGCTTCCATTGATCCTTGTATTGGTTGTATGGACAGAGCTACGCTTGTTGATACAAAAACATACAAAAAGCAGGTATTAACAAGAGATGAACTGAGAAAATTAAGCATTGAAAAAACCAGGAGGTTGCTACAATGATAGAAAGTGGTTTTGCAGGTTTTCTTTTACAAATTGTTGGAGCAATAATTATTGCTTTTTTTGGAGTAACAGCAGGTCTTTTATATAAAGGCGTTGACAGAAAAATAGCAGCTAAAATGCAGTCAAGGATAGGGCCTCCTATTAGACAGCCATTTTATGATTTTTTTAAGTTGATGATGAAAGAAAATGTAGTTCCGGAAAATGCAGTTCCCTGGGTTTTTAATGGTGCTCCATTGTTAGCTTTAGTTTCTACTATTACAATTTTATTTTATATTCCCTTAGCATCAGTACCGGCTTTATTGGGAAATTCAGGTGATTTGATACTAATTGCCTATCTCTTGGCAGTTCCAGCAATAGCATTGGTTGTAGGAGGCTTTTCGTCAGGTTCTACTTATGCTAGTATTGGAGCACAAAGAGAAATGGTTATGATGATGAGTTATGAGCTACCCTTAGTAACGATAATTATTGCTCTTGGGTGGCGATTAAATCTTGTTGATCCTAGCTTAAATGTATTTTCTCTTAATGTTTTAAGTACTAATCCGATCTGGGGAATAGTAGGTCCATTAGGGTTTATTGGAGCGCTGTTTTTATTCTTTACCTTAGCAATAGTAACACCTGCAGAATTAGCTATTGTTCCTTTTGATATCCCTGAGGCTGAGACTGAGTTAGCCGGTGGAGTTTTAGTTGAATATTCTGGAAGAAATTTAGCTTTATTTGAATTAGCTAATGCTGTTAAAATGATTGTAATGGCAGCTTTAACGGTTGCATTGTTTTTTCCTTACAACATATCTCATTTGCTTTCCTTGAGTGGAATAATAGCATTTTTTGTAGACCTGCTATTCTTTTTACTAAAGTTGTTTATAGTAATCTTTTTTGAAGCAACTTATATACGTGTAGCCTTAGCTCGATTAAAGATAAATCAAGCATCAATTACTTATATAATTTATCTTTCTGTAATAGGGTTAATGGGATTATTGTTAATTGTAGTGGATTATTTAATATAAAGAGGTGAATATTATGCCTACCCCAATGGTATTTGAATTAATTAAGCAATTATTTAGTAAATCTGCAACAAATTGTTTTCCTATTAAATATTATCCTGGAAATACTACTGTAACTGAATTGATCAACAAAGTGCAAAAAGGTGAAGCTAAGATAAATTCAACAGTAGAAATACCAGCTAAATTTAGGGGGAAAATTACCTATGAAAGAGAAAAATGCATTGGATGTCGTTTATGTGTAAGAGTTTGCCCGTCTAATGCAATTGAATTTCTACCAGATGAGAAAAAAATAAAAATAAGATTAGATAGATGTATATTTTGTTCACAATGCAACGACGTTTGTCCGGTAAATTGTTTACATATGTCTGAAGATTTTCTATTAGCCAACGAAGATCGATTGAGCCCAGAGATGATTGTAAAATAAGTGATTGGTTTTGATACAATTTAATATATAAATAAATAATAAAATACCACCTCTATTAAGGAGTGGTATTTTATTATATTATAGGGATATCATTGATTTTATTTTCCTTAATTTTTTTAATAATCTTATGACAACCATCAAGTACTGGTTTACTTAAGGGTTCTCCTAATTTGGCATTTATGGGCTGGATTCCAATTAACATTATTTTTTTACAATAAGGAGTTAAATATTTAATTAACAGAGGTAAAGGCATTGAATGAGTAGAAAGCTGAAAATGGGTAATTTTATTTAGGGGAATTAGACGAAATATCCCGCCAGGAAGACTCATGTTAGCAGAGTCAATCATAATTAACAGGTTAGGTTTTAATTTTTTTATGACAGAGGTATAGTTCTCAGGAGCGGATTTACCATCAATGGTTATCCAATCTGGTTGAGAAAAGTTACGGGCAATAAAAGAACCAGCTCCATCATCACCTCGAAGATTATTGCCAATCCCGAAAAGTACTTTATCTGATTTGATTCCCATAGAACAGTTCTCCTTGTAAGTTTCTTTAATATATAATAACATAAGAAAAATGTAAGCAAAAAATTGTTTTTTAAATAGTATAAAAATTTGCAGTAAGTTAGAAAGAATTGTAATATTATATTAAAATTGGTTTATCGGGATGTATTGCTTTTAAAAAAATACTTTATTGAGATTTAGTTAAAGGGGGTATCTATTTTTGAGACGTTCAAGGCGGATTTATAAGAAAAAGTCCAGAAGTAATCTGGAAACTTTAATTATTTTAATTGGTGCAATATTTATTTTATCCGTTGCTTTTTATATGGCAAGAGAAAAAAGTTTTTTACCTCCAGAAGAAATAGCCACCGAAAGGCAAGATGTAACAGAGGAGGTAATAACCCAAGAAGAGGCAGATAACCTGGAAATAGATGGATTATTAGCCCAAGGCACCCCTGGAGCAGAAGAGCCAAACCAGATAGGAGCAATGAGAGAACCTGATATTTACATAGCAGAAGAGGAAGGAAATCGTGAAGAAAGAAGAGAAACAACCCCCTCGACCGGGCAGGTATTAGAACCAGAACCAGAAACAATAGAAGAAAAAGTTATTCAGGATAGTCTGGTTGAAGAAGATGTCCATCAAGAAGAATCAAGCGTATCAGGTCCGGTATATACTGTCCAGGTAGGTTTCTTTTCGGTTGAGGATAATGCCCGAGGCTTAGCTAAAGAAATCGAAGCATATGGGTACCAAACTTTTGTTTTAGAGCAAAATGGTGCTTACAAGGTTCAGGTAGGGGCTTATTCTGTCCGGTCACAGGCAGAAAGGGCATCACAGGAGTTAAAAAACCGTGGTTATGAAATTTGGGTTACTCAGAGGTAATTATACTATAATAATTATAAGGTAAAATAAATATATAATAGGACATTATAAATAAATCATTCTAATATTTTAAATGAAGTATTTAAGCAAAGCTAAAAATAACAAAAAAAATATCCCTAAAGCAACAATTCATCGGCTTTCTATTTGCCACAGATGCTTGGAAATGTTTTTTATTACTAAATCTAAAGAAAAAAAGAAAATAATATCCTCAGCAGAAATATCTGAGATAACCGGAATTAGCGCAGATCAAATTCGAAAAGATTTAGCTTATTTTGGTGAATTTGGAAAAAGGGGAACTGGGTACCCGCTCCATGAATTAATTGTTGTATTAAAAAATATTTTAGGAGCAAGCAAGAAATGGGACATTATAATTGCAGGAGCTGGAAATCTAGGTGAGGCATTAATCCGTTATAAGGGTTTTCAGAAGAGGGGTTTTATAATTAAAGGTATTTTTGATAACGACAAAACAAAAATAGACAATAAAATAAATGGAATAAAAATCTATGACATTAAACGATTGGAAGCTTTTGTAAAAGAAAAAAATATTAAAATAGGGATTATTGCTGTTCCTGCCGAGCCTGCCCAAGAAATAGCCGATAATATGATTGCTGGAGGCATTAAATCAATCTTAAATTTTGCCCCAACCACAATTAAATATCCAGACTATGTGAAAGTAAATACCATAGATATTTCAATTGAATTAGAAAGACTGGTATATTTTTTAACATCAGAACCAAAATAATACCAAAATAGCATTTTAAAAAATATAATGGATTCTTAATACTCAAAAATAGTATAAACTATTTGGTTGGCTTGATTGAGTTGACATAGGAAATAATTGTATGATAGAATTTCTTTTGGTTGCTTGTGACTTTTTTCACAAAATATATATTTTAACAGCTTGTAATTTGTAATAAACTTTATTTTTGTTTTATTTACCAGGGAAATAGGGGATTATAATACTATATGAAAATAAATGAAATTGTTGAAATTTTAGATGCCGAAGTGTTAACTGGTGAGCTCTTTCTGGAGCAGGAAATCGAAGAATTCGCTGTAAGTGATTTATTAAGTGATGTCCTGGCATTGAGCAAAGATCAATTTTTATTATTGACTGGTTTAACAAGCCAACAGGTAGTAAGAACTACGGAGATTGCTGGCGGAATTGGAGTTGTTTTTGTTAGAGGAAAAACACCCGAACCGGGAGCTATTGGGATGGCTCGGTCACATCACATTCCTTTACTAATGACTTCAAAATCAGCCTTTGAATCATGTCGGGCAATAGTTGAGGCTATTAATAAAAAAGAGAAAAAATGACAATCTTACATTCTAAAGAGAAACTAACTTTAGCTAGTGAGCTAATATATGAAATAAAAGTAAAAGATGCCATGCATAGAGATGTTATTTTTTTTAGTCAAGATGCAACCTTTAGGGAAATACAATTATCAATGAAACAAAATAGGATTTCAGGAGTTCCTATTTTAGATGATAACAATGATATTATCGGAATTGTTAGCATTGATAATGTTATTTCAGCATTGGATAACAACTATGTTAATGATACAGTTAAAGAATATATGACTAAAAATGTAATTACTATTCCACAAAGTTACTCCCTGGTTTCAGCTATTAAAAAATTTGAAAAGTATAAATTTGGCCGCCTTCCAGTAACTAAAAATACCCATTCAAAGAAAATCGTTGGGATTATAACCATGGGAGATATTTTAAATTATCTTCTGGTCAGCATACAGGCAATTGCTGAAAAAGTAGAAAAGAAAGAATCAGACAATGATAATTTATCCACAGAAATGGCCAGGCAGACCACCAAAAAACGTATGCGTTTTGAAGTAAAAAAAGCCGATTTCGATAATGCAGGACGGGTGGCAAGTATTGTTAGAAACTATCTCCAGAAACTTAAAATAGAAAAACAGGTTTTACGAAAGATAGCCATTGTTTGTTATGAGGCTGAAATGAATATTAGTATACATTCATTAGGTGGTTATATAACTGTAGAAACTGAACCAGCAGAGGTTATTATAACTGCTGTCGATTATGGCCCGGGCATCCCTGATATTGAAGAGGCAATGAAGCCGGGATTTACTACCGCTTCAGAACAAATAAGGGCCTTAGGTTTTGGTGCAGGAATGGGTTTGCCTAATATTAAAAGATGTGCAGACCATTTAGAGCTGGAATCTTCCATGGAAACAGGAACAATATTAAAAGCTACTATTCGTTTAGGGGGATAATAATGAAATTGAGTGAAATAATTGAAAAATGCTCTTTGGAAAAAGTTGTATTTTGTTCAGATGAAGAAATTAAAAATGGTTACACCGGAGACTTAATGTCAGATGTTATTGCCAACGCTAATAATAATAGCATCTGGATTACTATACAAGCTCATAAAAACAGTATTGCTGTAGCATTAATTAAAGATATCTCGGCAATTATATTTGCCAATGAGGTCCCTATAAGCCCAGAGGTAATTAGGAAAGCTAAAGAAGAAAATATTTCTATATTCCATACTAATAAGAATTCGTTTACCATTTCAGGAGAAATATATTCATTGTTGGAGGACAAAACTGAGCAGGGTTGATTTGCATATTCATTCTTCCCTCTCTGCTTGTGGGGAAGATATTATGTCACCTCAACTCATACTAAAGCAGGCAGAAAAGAAGAAAATTGGCTTAATTGCAGTAACTGACCATAACACGATTACTCATTCCGTGCTAACTCATAAATTAAGCAAAGGCAGTAATGTGCGTACGATTTTAGGGGTTGAGTTAACAAGTAAAGAAGAAGTACATTTATTAGGCTATTTTCCTGATGAGAAAAGTATAAGCGAAATGGAGCTAAAAATAAAGGAATGTTTGCCTGTGCTGGGAAATAAGGCTTCTTTTTTTGGATATCAGCTTGTTTATGATTATTATGGAAAAGTAATAGAAGTTGACCATCTGTTACGGCAAAATGCCTTACAAATAGGTTTGGATGATTTGGTTGAGTTTATTCAATCTATCGGGGGAATTGCCATTCCGGCTCATATTGAACGGGATTATTGTGGCTTAATAAGTCAAATAGGATTTTTAGATCCCCAAAGTAATTTTGATGCTGTTGAAGTTTCTAGATTTCAATGGATAAGAAAGAATTACAAGCCGGGGGATATTATCGAAGGATTTCCGGTAATTAGTGGTTCAGATAGCCACTTTTTAGAAGATATTGGAATGTTCTATATGGAAACCAAAAATATGAAGGAATTGGATGAAATTACCGATTTTAATTCCTTAAAAAGATATCTGAGGAAAATTAAATTTGAAAAACCTAGCTGACCATCTTTTTGATATTTTCGAAAATTCGGTTAATGCAAATGCTGATATGGTTATGATAAAGATTTCTTTTTTGGAAGGAGTATTTTATTGCAGTATTACAGATAATGGTGTTGGGATTACTGGTGAAGAGGTTTTAGATCCATTTGTTACCTCCAGAAAAACCAGAAGAGTTGGATTAGGGTTACCACTACTGAAAAAGGCTGCTGAAGATACCGGCGGTTATCTAAAAATAAGAAGAGTAAATCGAAGTGGAGGTACAAATCTGGAATTTGAAATGAATATGTCACATATTGATGCCAAACCTTTTGGAAATTTACCACAAACTTTCGCTGATATTTATTCCGCCTGGCCAGATATAGACTTAAAACTTTATGTAATAAAAAAAAATAAACAAAAAAAAGTTCTGGATTTTCATGAGATGAGGGGAGAAGAGACCCTGGGTTTATCTGATTTTATTGCAAGCAGACGAAGAATATTAAATATTATGCAAAAAGAAGTAGAAGCCCTGAATATTTACTAAAGTTAGGATTAAATTGATAAGGGTATTTAAGATAAAAAATGTTATTTGCAAAAAATAAAATAAAAATATAGAACCGGAAAGGAGGAGCTATGAAAAATTTAGATGAATTAAAAATCATGCGAGAAAAAGTCAAGAGAGATTTGCAGCTTAGGGCAGGGGAGCACCGTGTAAAGGTTGTTGTAGGAATGGGTAGTTGCGGAATTGCAGCTGGAGCCAGAGATACAATGAACGAATTCCTGGAGTTGATAGAAAAAAATAAAAAAACAGACGTTATTGTCACCGCTTCTGGATGCTTTGGTTTTTGTGCTCAAGAGCCTATGATACACGTATATGTAGAAGATAAAAAACCTGTTACTTACCGAAATGTAGATAAAGAAGCAGCACAGGAAATATTTAATAACCATATACTGAACAATAAAATTGTAGAAAAATACCTATTTTCAAAGGGGAAAAAATAATGATTGAAACAACTATAACAAAAACTGATGAATTATCTGAAAAGGAAAAATACAGTCAATTAAAAGATTTTATGAGTGAAAATAAAGATAAGAAAGGTTACCTAATACCAGTTTTGTATAAAGCACAATCTTTATTTGGCTATCTTCCTGAAGAAGTCCAACAATTTGTTGCCGAAGGAATGCATATCTCAATTAGTGAAGTGTTTGGAGTTGTAACATTTTATTCTTATTTTAAAACACAGCCTGTAGGTCGGCATACAATTACTATTTGTATGGGAACTGCTTGTTATGTGAGAGGAGCCAAAAAGATTTTAGAGGCATTGCAAGATAAATTGGGTATTCAAATGGGAGATACAACAGAAGATTTGAGATTTACCTTAGGTGAACAACGCTGTTTCGGTTCATGTGGAATGGCGCCGGTAATTATGATTGACGGCGAGGTGCACGGAAGGTTAACTCCCAATAAATTAGATGCAATTTTAGAGAAATACAAATAGTTTAAATAAGGAGTAGATAGATTATGAATAATATAAGAACCCAGCTTCTTTTATGTCATGGAACTTCTTGTATGTCTAATGGGGCAGCAAGAGTGAGAGAAGCTCTGGATGAGGCATTAAAAGAGGCTAATCTGGATAAAGAAGTTGAAATAATTACTACTGGTTGTATGGGAATATGTGAACTGGGACCCATCATGGTGGTTTACCCTGATGGAGTTTTTTATCAACAAATAAAACCAGAAGATGCTCACGAAATTGTTCAGGAACACATTCTCAAAGGTAGAGTGGTTCAAAGACTTTTTTATAAGAAACCAAAGAGCGAAGAATTAGTGGCAATGATGGAAGAAATAGATTTCTTCAAATTACAGAAGAGAATTGCACGTCGAAATTGTGGAATAATTGATGTTAATACTATAGACGACTATATAGGTGCTGATGGTTTTATGGCTCTCGGTAAGGCTTTGACAGAGATGACCCCACAGGAAGTTATTGAGGAGATTAAGAAATCAGGATTAAGAGGTAGAGGGGGAGCCGGTTTCCCCACAGGATTAAAGTGGGACTTTGCTGCCAAAGCTTCTGGTGAACAAAAATACATTTTGTGTAATGCAGATGAAGGTGATCCTGGTGCGTTTATGGATCGTAGCATGCTTGAAGGTGATTCCTATAGTGTTTTAGAAGCCATGATGATTGGCGGTTATGCCATTGGAGCTAACCAGGGTTATATCTATGTAAGGGCTGAATATCCATTAGCAATTGAAAGACTAAAAATTGCTATTAATGAATTGAAAAAACATGAACTTATCGGAAAAAATATTTTAGGAACTGGATTTGATTTTGATGTTGAAATTAGAATGGGTGCAGGAGCATTTGTTTGTGGTGAAGAGACAGCTTTAATGCGTTCCATTGAAGGAAAAAGAGGAGAACCCAGACCCAGACCACCTTTTCCGGCAAATAAAGGATTGTTTGAACGCCCAACTGTTTTAAATAATGTAGAAACACTTGCAAATATTCCTTATATAATTCTACATGGAGCCGATAAGTATGCTTCTGTAGGTACTGAAAAGAGTAAAGGTACAAAAATATTTGCTCTTGCCGGTAATATAAATAATACCGGTTTAATTGAAGTACCCATTGGAATAACATTAGGAGAAATTGTATATAATATCGGGGGAGGAATACCCGGTAATAAAAAATTTAAGGCAGTTCAAATTGGAGGACCTTCTGGTGGATGTATTCCCGCACAGCATCTTAACGCAATAGTTGATTATGAATCTCTAAAAGAACTCGGTTCAATTATGGGTTCAGGTGGCTTAATTGTTATGGACGAAGACACCTGTATGGTAGACATAGCGCGCTATTTTATGGAGTTTATACAGGATGAATCGTGTGGAAAATGTACTCCCTGCCGGGAAGGCACCAGGGTGATGCTGGAGATATTAACCAGGATTTGTGAGGGCAAAGGTAAGATGGAAGACCTGGATACCCTGGAAGAATTAGCTTATCGCATTAAAGATACTGCCCTTTGCGGGTTAGGACAAACTGCCCCCAACCCGGTTTTATCAACACTTAGATATTTCAGGCATGAATATATTGAACATATTAGAGATAAAAAATGTCGGGCAGGTGTATGTGCAGAATTAGTATATGCACCATGCTCTAACTCATGTCCTGCTTCGGTTAATGTTCCTGCATATTTAGCTTATACCAAGGTAGGCCAGTATGATAAAGCCATGCAGGCACATTTGAGAACAAACCCGTTCCCTGCGGTCTGTGGTAGAATTTGCCCTGCTTTTTGCGAGTCAAGATGCAGAAGAATAGACATTGATGATGCAATCAATATCCGAGCAGTCAAAAGGTTTATGGCAGATCAGGTTGACAACTACCTTGATTGTTTCCCGGATAAAAAGAATAAAAACGGAATGAAAGTAGCAATTATTGGTGCAGGACCATCCGGACTTTCTAATGCCTATTTCCTGACAATGTTAGGTTATGAGACTACAGTATTTGAAGCTCAGCCTAAAGCAGGGGGTATGTTAACATATGCTATACCTTCTTATCGCTTGCCAAAAACTATTGTAGAAAAAGAAATCAATGCTCTGTGCGATTATGGAGTCCAGATTAAAACAAAAACAACAATTGGGGAAGATATTACCCTGGAACAGCTTAGAGAAGATGGCTATAAAGCCTTTTATGTCTCAGCTGGTGCATGGGATTGTATTATGCCTGATATGGATAATTTAGATGACCCTAGAATCTTTAGTGGATTGGACTTTTTGTCTAGATTTAATAAAAAGGAAAAACTGGAAATCGGTAAAGAAGTTTTGGTAATTGGTGGAGGTAACTCTGCAATAGACGCTGCCAGGACTGCTAAGAGATTGGGTGCAGATGTAACAATTGTATATCGGAGAACCAGAGAGGAAATGCCTGCTGATGAGGCTGAAATCAATGAAGCTGAAAAAGAAGGCATAAAAATTTCTCTCTTGCAGAACATAAAGTCAGTAAAATCACAGAAAGACGCCCTGGAAGTTGAATTAATTAACATGAGATTAGGTGATTATGATAGTTCAGGTAGGCGCAGACCAGTTGAAATAAAGGGTTCAAATTTTACCAAAAAGATTGATTGTTTAATCTTATCTATTGGGCAGAAACCTGCAGTAGCTAATTTATTCAAAAATGAAGATGTAGAATTGAATCGAAATCAGACAATTCCTACCCAAAAAGGAATAACCAAAGTAAAGGATATTTTTGCTGGTGGTGATGTGGCTTTAGGGCCTGCTACTGTGGTAGAGGCAATTGGAGAAGCACAGGATGCAGCAGAAGCTATTGATTTTTATCTAACCGGGAAGAAACAAAATTATCCCTGGCAAATAAAAGATCCTGTAAATGTAGATTTCGATCCTGAGGCAGACCCTGTTGATTATAAACGGTCACAATTCGACCTTATTCCTGTAGAAGAGAGGGGAATTCATGACGAAGTTGAGAAGACCTGGAATAAGGATATTACTTGCAGGGAAAGTGAAAGATGCTTGCGTTGTGAATATCGAGAGGACTAATATTGAAAGAAAGGATTGAGAAATATTAAAATGAAAGATACAGAAATCAAAAAAGAGAAAAAGGCAATGCCATTAGTCCAGGTTACAATAGATGGCCATAAAGTAATGGTAGAGCCTGGTTCAACCATTTTGGATGCAGCAAATAAAGCAGGAGTAAAGATTCCCACACTTTGTGCTATGCCGGAAATTAATCATTATCCAGGTTCTTGCCGAATGTGTGTTGTAGAAGTAGAAGGAATGCCCTGTTTAGCTGCTTCTTGCGTATACCCGGTTCGGGATGGCATGGTAGTTCATACTAATAATGAAAGAGTAATAAAAGCCCGCAGAGCTGTGTTGGAATTATTACTGACTACCCACCCACTTGATTGTATGACTTGTGAGAAGAATGGTGAATGTGATTTACAGGACCTGGCTTATGAATTAGGGATTAAAGAATCCAGTTTTGGCAGAAGCGAAAGAAACCTACCTTTGGATGAAAGCAATCCCTTTATCCTGAGAGACTTGAATAAATGCATTCTTTGTAGAAGATGTGTTGAAATATGTAATGAAATACAGCAATCTAAAGCAATTGGGATAGGGTTCAGAGGCAAAAAGACGGAAATTATTGCCGGATTAGGCAATAAATTAGGCCATGAAACAAATATAACAATCGGCTCTGATGAAAACCCTGATTATTCTCAATGTGTTTCCTGTGGACAATGCGTGGCAGTATGTCCTGTTGGAGCCCTAACAGATAAAGCAGCCATAGGAAAAGGCAGGGTATGGGACTTTGAGAAAGTTCACACTACCTGTAATTACTGTGGATGTGGTTGTGGATTTGATTTGAACATTAAAGACGGAAAAGTAGTTAAGGTAACTTCTAATCCTGACAGTGTAGTTAATGGAATCAATCTTTGTGTTAAAGGACGTTTTGGTAATGATTACATACATAGAGAAGACAGATTAAAAACTCCTTTAATCAGAAAGAATGGAAAATTAGAACCGGTTTCCTGGGAAGAGGCTCTTAATCTTATAAGTGATAAATTTGGCAAGATAAAGGAAGAATATGGTAGTGATAGCTTAGCCGTCTTATCTTCTGCTAAATGTACAAATGAAGAAAACTATCTACTTATGAAATTTGGAAGAGCCGTATTAGGAACCAATAATGTTGACCATTGTGCCAGACTTTGCCATTCGGCAACTGTTGCCGGATTGGCACAGGCATTTGGTAGTGGTGCAATGACTAATTCTATTAAAGAAATCGCCAATGCTTCAGTTATTTATGTAACTGGTTCCAATACTACTGAAAATCATCCTATTATTGCACTGGAAATAAAGAAGGCAGTAACTAAGAATGGCGCAAAACTAATTGTTGCTGACCCAAGGGAAATTGAATTAACCAAATACGCTACACTTTGGTTGAGACATAAACCTGGGACAGATGTAGCCCTTTTTAATGGCCTAATGAATGTAATAATTACTGAAGGATTAGAAGACCAAGAATTTATCAAAGAAAGAACTGAAGATTATGAAAAAATGAAAGAAGTTGTGCTCAAATACACACCTGAAATAGTACAAAAAATTACCGGGGTACCAGCCGATGATATTAGAAAAGCAGCCAGGATTTATGCAGAAGGCCCGAACACTTCTTTAATTTATTCCATGGGAATTACACAACATACAAGCGGTACAGACAATGTTCTTTCAACCGCAAATATAGCCATGTTAACCGGAAATGTTGGGAAAGAAAGTTCTGGAGTAAATCCTTTAAGAGGACAGAGCAATGTACAGGGAGCCTGTGATATGGGGGCCCTTCCTAATGTTTATTCCGGATATCAAAAGGTAACTGATCCACTGGTTAAGGAGAAATTTTCAAAAGCTTGGGGTGCTGAATTGTCTGACAAAGTAGGATTGACCGTTGTTGAAATATTAAATGCCGCGTATGATGGAAAGATTAAAGGCATATTTATTATGGCAGAAAATCCGGCTATGTCTGATCCTGATTTAAATCATGCCCGGGAAGCATTAAAGAAAACGGAATTTTTAGTTGTATCTGACATGTTTATGACTGAAACAGCCGAAATGGCTGATGTAGTTTTGCCTGGTGTCAGTTTTGCTGAAAAAGATGGCACAATTACCAATACTGAAAGAAGAGCTCAGAGATTCCATAAGGCTGTTGAACCTGTTGGTGAAGCAAAACCGGAATGGCAAATCATATCTGAGTTAGCCCAGAAAATGGGTTATCAAATGAATTACAATCATCCCTCGGAAATAATGGAAGAAATTGCTGAGATTACTCCTATTTATGGTGGAATGTTGTATCCGAGATTGGAAGAAAAAGGACTGCAATGGCCTTGTCCTGATGCAAGCCATCCAGGAACAAAATTCCTGCATAAAGGAAAGTTCAGCAGAGGTAAGGGAAAGTTCTTCCCGGTTGAATATAGAGATGCTGCAGAACTTCCGGATGACGAATATCCGTTGATATTTACTACCGGACGGGTTCTTTATCACTTTCATACCGGAACGGTTTCACGGAAATCTAAGGGGTTAAATGAAGTGTATAAAGAAGCTTTAGTTGAAATTAGCCCTAAAGATGCCCAGGAATTGAGTATAAAAGATGGAGAAATAGTGGAAGTAACATCTCGTAGAGGAAAAATTAAAGCCAAGGCAAAGGTAACTGAAAAATCTGATGATGGTGTAGTATTTATGAGTTTCCACTTTCATGAAGCGGCTGCGAATTTACTAACAAATGCCGCGCTTGACCCGGTTTCTAAAATACCAGAGTATAAGGTATGTGCAGTGAAAGTGAAAAAGATATCTTAAAGTATAAAATATTCAGCAATATAAAAGGAGGAAATTAAGTTGAGTACAGAAAAAGAGAAAATACAAAAGGTAGAAAATATTACCGCCCCTTGTAATCCACCTGCTGCAGTTGCCAATGCATTTTGCGGTATTGGAAAAGTTAAATGCGATTTACCATGGATTAAGATGATAATTCTTGGTATTTTAGCAGGTGTTTATATTAGTTTTGGGGGACAACTGGCAACTATGGTTACCTATGATGCAGCTCAGTATATCAGCGATGGTGTTGCAAGGTTTTTATTCGGTAGTGTCTTTTCAGTTGGTCTAATGCTGGTGGTTATTGCTGGTGCAGAGCTATTTACTGGAAACAATTTAATTGTAGTTGGAGCTTTAAATGGAAGTGTTCCAGTGGGTAAGTTGATAAACAACTGGTTCTGGGTCTATGTGGCAAATTTTATTGGTTCCCTTTTAATTGTATGGATTATGTATGCTGCAGAGCTTTGGAAAGTTGGTGATTTTGGTTTAGGCGCAAGAGCCCTGGCTATTGCCAATGGCAAAGTCAACATCAGTTGGGGTGCAGCTATTGCCAGAGGTATTCTTTGTAACTGGCTGGTCTGTTTGGCAGTATGGATGGCTGTGGCAGCCAAGGATGTTGCAGGGAAGATATTAGCAATTTATTTCCCGATTATGGCCTTTGTAGCCAGTGGATTTGAACATAGTATTGCCAATATGTACTTTGTACCTATGGGTATTATGCTTAAAGGGAATGCTTCAGTCGTTGCGGCGGCAGGACTTACTGACAGATTAGCCAATTTAAATTGGGGTGGATTTATATTCAATAATTTAATTCCGGTTACTATTGGTAATATAATCGGTGGAGCATTCTTTGTTGCTACCCTATATTGGTTTGTATTCTTAAAAGATAAAAAATAACTAGAAATAATTAAGAACAAATTATATATAAATCATAAGAAATGTTTATATAGATTACTAATATAGAGGGGTATATCAAAAAAAAAAAAAAAAGATATAACCCCTCTTTTAACTTTGGATGATTTTTAATGATTTAAAAGTAGAGAACTTAACTATGTTAAGCAGTAAGGAAATTCCTATCACAGTAATATTGTTGGCAGGTGGAAAAAGCAGTAGAATCGGCCTGAATAAAGATAAGGGAAAAATGAAGTTATTGGGTGTTAATTTGATTGATAGAGTAATTTCCAATATTCTTTCAGCTGGTTTATTCTTAGAAAAAGACATTCTTGTTGTGGGACCGAAGAAAAGATTTCCTAATCATCAGCTGGTCATAGAGGATATTTACCCACAAAAAGGTCCCTTAGGAGGAATATTTTCTGGCCTGTACAACTCTAAGACTTTTTATAATCTGGTAATCGGGTATGATATGCCTTTTATTGAACCAAAATTAATTCGCTATATGGTAGAGCATATTGATAATTACGATGCTGTTATTCCAACTCATAGCCAGGGATTATTTGAACCCTTGTGTGCAATATATAGCAAAAATTGTCTGGAAATAATGGAACATAATATTAAAAATGGAAAATTATCCGTAAGATGCATTTTCCCTTTTTTAAAGATACGTTTAATTAATGAAGAAGAGATAAAAAATTATGACCCTAATTTACAATCCTTCTTTAATATTAATTTCAAAAGTGATTTTTCCAGAGCAGAAGAATTAGACCGAAAGAGAAGTGAAAATAAATGTTAAAAGAAAATAGGGGAGTTCAGAAAAATATTATAAGAGTCGAAGAAGACAATAAAACCGAAATGTCAGACCTGGTAGCACGAGAGAAAGAATTAAGCATTTTTGTAAATAAAAAAAAGATTATAAGCTTGTATTGCAGTCCGGGTGATTATAAGTATTTGGGAATAGGATTTTTGTTTACAGCAGGCATATTATCAGGCAAAGATGATATAGTCTCAATTGAAACAAAAAAAGATGCAGTATATATAATGACAAAAAAAAATATTTTTTCTTCAGGAAGGATTAAGCGTATTTCCTCAATGATTGAAGTTCAACATCAGTTCCCAAAGATGTCCACTATAAAAACAAGCAATACAAAGAATTTTAAATTAAATCCCTCAATTGTTTATAGAATGATAGAAAAAATACAAGAAAAAGCTGCTTTTTTTAAACTAAGCGGTGGAGTGCATAGTTGTGCCCTGGCTGATAAAAATGGAAAAATTTTATTATTCAGTGAGGATATTAGCCGTTATAACACTATAGATAGAGTGCTTGGCCAGGCTTTATTGACTGATATTGATACCAGTAATAAGATTTTATTAACCTCTTGTAGAATAACCTCAGGCATTATCAAAAAAGTAATCTTTTCCAATATTCAGATTCTTATTTCCAGGGCAGCAGTTACCGATTGTGCTATTAAAATTGCAGATGTTAATAATATAACCTTGATTGGTTTTACCCGCGGGAAAAGAATGAATATTTATGCCCATTCCAGGCGTATTTTGATTTAATATTTTATTTTGAATGCTTTTTGCACATGAATGGTATAATTATAAACTGGAGAATAAATCAAATAGGATGATAATATATGATTAAAACTGTCTTAGCAATTGATCCGGGGAAGAAGAAGTGTGGCATTGCCGTTGTTGATAATAAACTGCAATTTATTAAGGGTGATGTTGTAGAAAACGAAGAATTGATTGAGAAAGTAGATATTTTTGTAAAGAAATATAGTATTAATAATATTATAATTGGTAGCGGGACTAATTCCAAAGAGATTACAGATACCATAAAAAAAAGATTTGCAGGAATTGCTGTTATTGAGGTAGCTGAAAAAAATACTACCATGCAGGCCAGAAAGCGTTATTTTGATTATTATCCGCCAGGCGGCTTATTGAGAATTTTGCCCAGATCATTTCTTATCCCATCCCGTCCTTATGATGATTTTGCAGCTTTGATTATTGCCGAAAGGTTTTTTAAAAATTATGAAGAAATTAATAATAATTAAGAGTTGCCATAAAGATATATATAAAACACTTGAGAGGAGATAACATTGACCAGGATTAAAATATTTTCAAATATTATGAAAAGCAATGAAGATATGGCTTCAAAAAATAGACAATTATTTACTCATTATCATGTCCCGGTTATAAATATGATGAGTTCTCCGGGTTCGGGAAAAACAAGCGTCCTGGAAAATACAATTAACAAACTGGGAAGGAAGATAAGAATTGCAGTATTAGAGGGTGATTTACAAACAGACCGAGATGCTCAGCGTATTGCTAAATATGAAGTTCAGGTTGCTCAAATTAATACTGATGGTGCCTGCCATTTAGATGCTAATATGGTAAATAAGGCCTTATCGGCATTTGACTTTAGAAAAATTGATTTGTTCTTTATTGAAAATGTAGGTAACCTGGTTTGCCCCGCTGGTTTTGATTTGGGTGAAAACTATCGTATTAATTTAGTTAGCATCCCTGAAGGGGATGATAAGGTAATTAAATATCCAGTTATATTTAGAAAATGTGATGTTTTACTGATTAACAAAATTGACCTGTTACCCTATATATCATTTAATCTTGAACGCTTAAAAAGTGAAGCTTTAAATATTAGACCTGATATGAAAATTTTTGAAATATCCTGTTTGACAGGCGAAGGTATGAATTCTTGGTATGAGTGGCTGGAAGGTTTAGTAAGCCAGAAGTGAAAGTAGTAATAGTAGTTAGTATTTAGTCGTTAGTATCTAGCTAAGAGAAGAATACAATAAAACGAGAAAATAATAGTAAAACATTTAGGCATTAAATCATGCAAAGATTTAAGAATTAAAAGAAATCAAGTAATATAATTTTTCAGATTTAAATTGACAGTTAGCGAGACATAGTTGTCCAATCTGATATAGTTAAAATCAAATAATAAATTAATATTTATTAAAAATAATTTTATTATGTAGAGTGTATTATCCAGATATTGATTTTGCTTAATGCTAAATACCAAATACTAACGACCAACGACATTTTACCCGAAATTAGGCTTGGTGATTGAAAAGTGAAAATAAGAAACCACATCACAATTAATGGAATTGTACAGGGAGTTGGTTTTCGTCCTTTTATTCACAAAGTGGCTGATGATTACAAATTGAAAGGATGGATTTGTAATTCTACCGAAGGGGTGGAATTAGAAATAGAAGGGGAAGAGGATGATGTCAAGAATATAGCAAAAATATTACAAAAAAAACACCCCCCTTTGGCCATGATTAAAGAAATTAAAGTGAAAAAAATGCCCTTAATTGGATTTAAGGATTTTAGAATAGTAAAAAGCTATACTAATAATAGCTCTCCTGTTACTTTAATACCCCCAGATATCTCTATTTGTGATGAGTGTATAAAGGAATTAAATAACCCTTCTGACAGACGCTATTGTTACCCTTTTATAAATTGTACCAATTGTGGTCCTCGCTTTACCATTATTAAGGATATACCGTATGACCGTGATAAAACAACTATGAGGGAATTTCTTATGTGCCATAAATGTAGTGCTGAGTATTCAGACATCACAAATCGTCGATACCATGCTCAACCGAATGCCTGTCACACTTGCGGTCCAGAGGTGATATTGTACCAGGGCGAAAAGAGAATAATAACTGATAATCCATTTGAAGAAGTACAAAGAAGATTAAAAACAGGACAGATAGGTGCTATAAAAGGGTTAGGAGGATTCCATTTAACATGTGATGCAATGAACGATTCAGCTGTTTCCAGGTTAAGGGAAATAAAACTAAGGGAACAAAAACCTTTTGCTGTAATGGTAAAAGATATAGATTCAATAAAAAAATTTTGTCATTTATCTAAAGGTGCTCTAAAAATTCTTAATAGCAGGGAGAGGCCAATTCTTCTCTTGAAAAAGAAGACAAAGGGTTATCTTTCAGAGAACATTGCTCCTGGTAATAACTATATCGGGGTTATGTTAGCTTACACGCCCTTACATTATTTGTTGTTTCAAAAAAGTAATTTTGTATTGGTAATGACCAGCGCAAATTTTAGGGATGAGCCTATTATTTATCAAAATCAAGAAGCCTTTGACAAACTGGTAGAAAAAGTAGATTTTTTGCTTGTTCATAATCGCCCTATCTATAATCGATGCGATGATTCTGTAATAAAATATTCTTTTAATCGAGCAATATTCATTCGTAGAGCCAGGGGATATGCCCCATATCCAATAATTTTGTCCAAAAAGGCGCGACAGATTTTCGCAGCAGGCCCTGAAGACAAAAATACTGTTTGTTTTACTCGTGATGAATATGCATTTCCCAGTCAACATCTTGGGGATTTAAAAAACCAGGAGAACTATGAGGCATATCAGGAAGCTATTGATAGAATAATTAATGTTTTTCAATTTAATCCTGAGCTTATAGCTTGTGATTTACATCCTGATTATCTTTCCACAGTTTTTGCTGAAAAGATGTCTCAAGAAAAAGGGTTGCCTTTATTGAAAGTTCAGCATCACCAAGCTCATATTGCCAGTTGTATGGCTGAAAATAATTTAAATGAAAAAGTAATTGGAGTTGTCTTTGACGGAAGTGGCCTGGGTGAAGACGGTACTATATGGGGTGGAGAGTTTTTGATTAGCGATATAAAAAGTTATAAGAGAGTAGGACATCTAAAATATAAGCCTATGCCTGGAGGAGAACTGGCAATTCACCAGCCATGGAGAATGGCCTACAGCTATCTTTATTCTTATTTTGGAGAAGAAGCTTTAAACCTAAAATTGCCTTTTATAAGAAGAAATGAATCAAATAACTTAAAATTGTTAATGCAAATGATTGACAAAAAAATAAATTCACCAAGCACCTCCAGCTGCGGACGTTTATTTGATGCAATTGCCTCCTTAATTGGCTTAAGAGATGAAGTTGATTTTGAAGGCCAGGCAGCCATAGAATTGGAATCCATATGTAAGCTTAGATATAAAGAAAATTATGCCTATAATATAATAAAAAAATCAGAATCAGCATCTGAATACATAGTAAATACTGAATATATGTTTAAGCAGGTAATCAATGATTTAGAAAAAAATGTGGATATAAAAAAGATTGCTACCCAGTTTCACAACACAGTTGCCGAAATTATCCTTTCAATGTGTGTTACCATAAGGGAACAATATGGGATAAATAAAGTAGTTTTAAGCGGAGGAGTGTTTCAAAATTCTTTTTTATTAAATCAGACTATAAAAAGAATGAACAAGAAGAATTTTGTAATTTTTCTTCATAAAAAAATGCCCCCGAATGATGCCTGTATTTCTTTAGGGCAGGCAGTAATTGCCAATGCCAGGGGCTTGATATAAATTTATAAGTAATTATGAAAAAATAATAAAACAATGTTTTAAGAGAGGATCCCAAGATGTGCCTGGCGATACCCGGGAAAATTATAAAGAAAATAGACTCTGAGAAAGCAGAAGTTCTTCTGGGAGGAATAAATAAAACTATTCGGATAGATCTTTTGCCTGATGTATCAGAGAATGAATATGTTCTTATCCATGCCGGATATGCTATAAGTAAAATTAATGAAAAAGAAGCAAATGAGGTAATTCGTGCCTGGAAGGAGATTCAATCTTGAAATATCAAGATGAATTCAGAGATAGGGAACTTTGCCAGAATTTTCTCCAGAAAATAAGAAGATTAACAAAATCAGCTATTTATTTAATGGAAGTATGTGGTACCCATACTGTTTCAATTTTTCGGTCAGGCATTAAAGATATTTTACCGGAAAACATTAATTTAATCTCAGGCCCCGGTTGTCCGGTATGTGTCACACCGGTTGCAGATATTGACCATATAATTGCTTTGGCAAAAATGAATGATACGATAATCGCTACTTTTGGAGATATGCTCAATGTTCCAGGTAGTTCATCCAGCCTTAAACAGGAAAAGGCTAAAGGGGCTGATATTAGGATAGTATACTCTCCTTTTCAAAGTTTAGAAATAGCTCAAAAATTTCCATATAAAAAAGTTATACTGCTCGGTGTTGGCTTTGAAACTACAATTCCTTTGTTAGCCAGTGTTGCTTTAAGCGCAACGGAGAAGTCTTTGAGTAATTTTTACATATTAACCCTGGGCAAAGTAATGCCCCCAATTATGAAAGCTCTACTAAAAACTGGAGAAACCAGGATTGATGGATTTATCTGTCCCGGTCATGTAAGTGCTATTATTGGTTGCAAACCATATAATTTTATTCCAGAAGAATATAATATTCCATGTGTAATTGCCGGATTCGAACCTGTTGATATTCTCGCAGCTATATATCGTTTAATAGAGTTAAAGGTTACAAAAAACCCAATTGTAGATAATCAATACACCAGGGCAGTAAAAGAAGATGGCAACCCTCTGGCAATTAGAAAAATGGAACAAGTCTTTACTAAAGTGGATTCAAAGTGGAGGGGAATAGGTATTGTTGGCAATAGTGGAGTAGATTTGCGCCTAAAATATTCAGCAATCAATGCTCGAAATATAATAGTTCAACCTGAAAGAACAATAGAAAATACGGAATGTAGGTGTGGGGAAGTGTTAAGAGGATTAATTACCCCCCTGCAATGCCCGTTATTTAATAAAGTTTGCACTCCTGAAAACCCTGTCGGTGCCTGTATGGTTTCCAGCGAAGGAACCTGTGCTGCATATTATAAATATAGTATTGAGTCGTGAGTATCGGGTATCGAGTATAAGAGAAGATAATACAGTGATAAGTAATGAGTGATGAGTAATGAGTAATGAGTAAAGATAAAATACTCTTTTTCTCCTTGCTTTAACTAAAAACTATAAACTAAAAACTAATAACTGTTTTCTTGCCTTTAACTAAATACTAACGACCAACGACTAAATTAGTATTGAGTCGTGAGTATCGGGTATGTAGAAAAATACTATGGAACAATTGAAGGTGAGAGGCGTTTTTAGTTTGTAGTTTTCAGTTTTTAGGTAACAATAGTCTTTGGTAATTAGTTTAAGAGAAGAAAAAAGAATTAGAAAAACAATCATAAAGTATACAGGAAGGGATTGACAGCTAGATGTAAGACAGGGAAATAAAAAGTGCATTAGTTATTAACTTTGATATAGACAGTAACCAACAAATTGCTAAAAGGTAGGGGCAGACCTTGTGTCTGCCCGATATACCAAAAAGGATAAATTTATTTGATTAATAAAGGAATTATTTACAAAAGAAAATCTCTACGTCTTTCCAAATATAATTATTCTAATCCAGGAGCATATTTTGTAACTATTTGTACACAAGAAAAAAAGAATTTATTTGATTTAACATGTGTACAAAATATGATCAAATTAGTTTGGATAAATTTACCATGCCGATTCCCAATCTTAATCTTAGGTGAATTTGTTATATTGCCAAATCATATTCATGCAATTTTATGGTTAAAAAATACTTTGAATAATAATGAGGAAACTAATTTATTATATCCTGATAATAATGATAGATCACCATTGCCTACTGTTTCTCTAGGCCAGATTATTCAGGCATTTAAGTCTATTACAACCAATAAGTATATTATTGAAGTTAAGAAAAAGAATTGTATGAGGTTTGACAGACGTCTCTGGCAGCGTAATTATTTTGAACATGTAATACGTCAGATCGTGTAAAAAATACTAATTAATTTTTATTAAAAGACAGATTTTGTAACTTATTTAGCCTTTATCGTTCTTTGATAAAATAATAGAAAAGAAAAAAGGAAATACCGGCTTCCTATACCGGTACTGCCTGGCTATTTTCTCTTAATCTTCTTAAGATTTCCTCTGTTCCCAGGATATTGATCACCCGCTTTAAATTGTAGCATAAAAAGGACAAGGCCATCTCGGCAGAAACTGAAGCCTTGCGCCTGGTGAGAAAATAGGAGGCACCCCAGGCTCTTTTGATGGTGCCGAAGGGATGCTCGACAATCATCTGCCTGAGCTTGTAGGTTTTTAGATTCTCCCGGGTTTTTCTATCAATATCATCTAAGATGTCCTGGTCTTTATGCCGGAAGATGGTTCTGCCCCTGGCGTTTTTACTACAGCGGGTTTTGACCGGACAGCTCTGACAGGCTTTTCGATTACGGTATTGATAACCGACTAGTTGGCCATATTCTTTTTTGCTTTGGTAATAGGATAGCCTATTACCGGCAGGGCAGTAATAACAATTATCCAGGGGATCATAGCAAAACTGATCCGGGAAAAATTGCCTATCTCCGGTAGAATTGGCATAGACCTTCTTGGGAACATAGGTAGTGATTTTCTTCTTATGACAATAAACTAAATCATGGACATGGTAATAGCCCTTATCAGCCAATACGGTAAAGTCATTCTTACCTAATATCTTTTTAGTCCGTAAGACCATGGGTGCTAACTGTCTTTGGTCATTAGGTTTATCGGTTACCTTAAAATCAGCAATGAGATTATGTTTGGCATCCACTGCGGTTTGCACATTATAGCTGACTTCAACCCTGTGGTTGTTATTCATCAGCCTGGCATCCGGATCAGTAGTGGAAAGTTCGTTTTTACCAGTTTCATTTAGGCTGTCCTGATAACCCTGATATTTGGCTTTTCTCTCTTTGAGCTGGGCGATTCTTTTTTGTACTTCCTTGGCATCTGGTCTATGATCACCTGTTTCTGCCTGGTCAGTTTCATCCAGCTCAGTCAGATAACCGGCAATCTTCTCATTGATGTAGTTAATATGTCTGGCTAGTTTCTTTTTGGAGTAGTTGTTACGCTTGCTGTTGGATGCGCGGAACTTGCAGCCGTCAATGGCAATAAGTTCCTTGCCGAAGAGCTGCCAGTTGCTGCACAGGCGGGTGAAATCACGAAAGACTTG
>Ga0334892_1000409_pt1 | contig 55337 bp, 43 predicted proteins | sample GraSluR3_MG_4_FD_207213 | JGI IMG/M metagenome (GOLD analysis project Ga0334892, IMG submission 207213) | Sludge microbial communities from methane-producing bioreactor in Wageningen University, Netherlands - Granular Sludge_15_04-R3 | ecosystem: Engineered > Bioreactor > Anaerobic >...
ATATATAACATATTATTGTAATATGATTGCCACTACATTATTGGAAGCTAAAAGAACAAACCCTTGATTTTTAAGGGTTTTGGGGGCTTAATTTGGGGAAAATGGGTTATAAGTGTCAAAGTCAGGATTCAATAAGCATTTTTTTATTTATTAACACTTGTTGAATGATTTTTTTTATATGTCAGTTTCAAGAATTTTAGCAACTCTACATAAGGAACTGGGGTAAATGAAATAAAAATAACTATTAACCATTGGGAATAAGTTAGTGGCATAACATCAAATATGTCTTGTAAATAAGGAATAAGCATGACAGATAATTGTAAGATACCTGAAATCAATATTGCTGCTATCAGATAAAGATTAGTGAATATCCCTAACTGCAAAATAGAGAAACGATCAGAGCGAGAATTAATAGATTGCCATAATTGAATAAAACTTAAAGTGCCAAAAGCCATTGTTCGGGCTACTTCCAAAGAATAATGAGTATAACCGTAATAAAAAGCAATGAGAGTTATTATGCCAATAAAAAAACCTTGAGAAAAAATATTAAATCCCATTTTACCGGAAAATATTCCTTCATCTGGCTCCCGGGGAGGGCATTTCATTAAATCCATTTCAGCCGGATCCAGACCTAAGGCCAGGGCAGGAAAACCGTCGGTGACCAGATTAACCCAGAGTATTTGTATTGGGAGTAAAGGGCGGGGTAGCCCGATTAAAATGGCAATAAAGATAGTAATAATCTCTCCTAAATTACATGACAATAGATACCTGATAAATTTTCTAATATTCTGGTATATTTTTCTTCCTTCCTCTACAGCTGACACAATAGAAGAAAAATTATCATCAGTTAAAATCATATCAGCTGCCTCTTTGGAAACATCGGTACCGGTAATGCCCATTGCTATGCCGATATCTGATTCTTTTAAGGCAGGGGCGTCGTTTACGCCATCTCCGGTCATAGCAACAACCTGCCTGTTTTTCTGCAAAGCCCTGACGATTCTCTGCTTATGCCTTGGTGATACACGGGCAAAAATTGTTGTTTTTAAAACAGTTTCTTCCAATTCCTGCTGTGGTATTTTTTCTAATTCTACTCCGGTAATGATTTTATCACCTGATCTATAGATATCCAGTTGCTCTGCAATAGCCCGGGCAGTTAATGAATAATCCCCGGTAATCATAATAGGCTTAATACCTGCACGGCGACATGTCTGAACTGCCTGCACAGCTTCTTTTCTCGGCGGGTCTATCATTGCCATTAATCCTAAATATATCAATTGGTTCTCTGTTTTATCAATATCAAGTTTTGTCTTGTTCTTTATTTTATCCTTTTCTGATGATGTTATTTCTCGACAGGCAACCGCCAGAACACGAAGCGCTGCTGATGCAAGTTTTTGGTTTTGTCCTGAAATCTTCTTTCTTACCGACTCAGACAATTGGTCAAATTTACCATTATCCATGTAATTTTGACATCTCTCAATAATCTGATCAGGAGCGCCTTTTACAAAAAGCAATGTTTTTCCATCTGGAGTTTGATGAATACTAGACATTCTCTTTCGCTCTGAATCAAATGGTAATTCTTTTAAACGTGGATACTCATTTTCTAAAGCTTCTTTTTGATAACCGGCTTTAGATGCAGCAACGATTAATGCTCCCTCAGTCGGATCACCAATAATATCCCAATTCTGATTATCTTCATCATGTTTTAAAGAAGAATTATTACAAAGAGCCGCTCCTTTTAGCAGAAGGGATAATGATTTATCATCACTGGGTTGAATAAATTTTTCATTCTGTTTAAATTGGCCAAACGGTTCATATCCTGAACCTTCCACATCTATTTCCCTGTTGACCATCATTATTTTTTGAACGGTCATTTGATTTTGGGTCAGGGTACCGGTCTTGTCTGAGCATATTACAGTAGTAGCGCCGAGTGTTTCTACTGCTGGTAACCGCCTGATAATGGCATTTTTTTTAATCATCTGCTGAACGCCTAAAGCCAGGACAATTGTAACCACAGCTGGTAGTCCCTCCGGAACTGCCGCAACAGCCAGGGCAATACCGGTCATAAACATTTCAAAAAAGCCAATACCTCTCAAACAACCTAACAAAACTACAATTGCTATAACAAACAGGATAATTATGCCAAGATTTTTGCCCACCTGGTTTAATTTTTTTTGCAAGGGAGTCAATTCCTGTTTTTGCTCCTGGAGCATACCGGCAATCTGACCCATCTCTGTATTCATACCAGTTGCTATGACTATTCCCTTCCCTCTTCCGGCGATAACTGATGTCCCCATGTAAGCCATGTTGGTACGATCCCCGAGAGAAGTATCTTGTGCTTCTACAATATCTGTTTTTTTCTCAACAGCTTCGGATTCACCGGTTAAAACAGATTCCTGTATTCGCATATCTGTCACTTCAACTAAACGCAAATCCGCAGGTATTCTATTCCCTGACTCTAAAAGCACTACATCCCCGGGAACCAACTTTGGTGATTGAATCTTTTTTTTATGACCACCTCTAATAACCAGCGTTTCCGGAACAGTCATTTTTTTTAAGGCATCCAGGGACTTTTCTGCCTTAAATTCCTGTAAAACACTCATCACTGCATTTAATATAACTATAATAGCAATTACGATGGCATCGGTAACTTCTCCCAGCAAAACTGAAACAACCGCCGAGGCCAATAGTATAATTATTAGAACATCCTTAAATTGTTCTAATAACATATCCCAGACTGTTCTTTTTTTGCCTTCCTCTAATTGGTTAAGTCCTGCTTTTTCCAGGCGTATTCCGGCTTCGGATTCACTTAATCCTTTATTTAATGAAGTTCTAAGCTCTGACACTGTTAGTGTTACTGATTTTTGGTAATAATTACTTGTAGGGCCTATGTCCATTTCGTCCATTTTAAAATACCTCAGAAATGATTTATATAATAATTTTCCTACAATTTATGTAATTGTATTAATCGTATTGCAGTTTGTTAATGGTTACATTACTTGTCTAATTGACAGGTTATTAATACTCAAGATTATAATATATAAATTTTCTATATTTCTCTTAAATAATTCTTGAGATATTCTAGATTCCTTTTTATTTCATTTAAACTCTGGCGAAAATTTTTACCTTTGTCAGGTAAGCTTGAAAGGTAATTAGCGTACATCTGGATTGATTCGTAACGATGTTGTAGATAAAATTCTTTGCCTGTTTTTGAAAGAGTAACTAAAACTTTTCTTCTATCCTGCTGCGCTCGGCGACGATTAATATAACCACGTTGCACTAAACGGTCAACAATACTTGTCATAGTAGTGGGTGCAACATGAAATATCCGGGACAGCTTGCTCATAGAAGCAAATGATTCTTTTCCTAAAAATTCAATGAGATAATGCTCGGTAATACTGAGGGCAATATGTTCTGTTGAATTATGACTGCTGGAAACATGTTCCCATAAAATTTCAGTCAATTGCAAAAATAAATCATTAATCTCAGCGGCAATTTTTTTCTCTTCTTTTCCCATATCTTTTTATTAACTGATAATATTTTATTGCGAATATCGCACTTTTAATCATACGGATTGCTACCAAAAATGTCAAATTTGTTTATCGATTCTCGCGCCTTTATAGAAGTGGTACGGTTAAAGGTTATCCTGTGCTTGCCCTGCTTCTTCTTCTGCCTGGGATTGAATGTATTTGCGAATCACTTCTTCATTGATTCCCGCTGTTTAAATAAAATATCCTTTCCCCAGATAACTTTTTGATTTCAATAGACCTTCTACAAGGAAGTGAATTTTTTGTTCAGAGATCTGCTGTTATTCTTCTTGATGATTTCTGTTACTATAATTACTGTATATTTCGGAGAATCACCATGTACAAGTGAACATGATCTGGCTTGGTGGTTATCTCTATGTATTCCCATTCAGGAAAATATCTTCTTATTTCCTGTAACTTTATCTTGAGATACTCTTTGACTCCTTTTAGGAGTAACTTTCTGCGAAAGCGTGTTATCCAGACAATATGATATTGGGTCTTGTTATGTTATGGACTGATTTGTATAATTTCATGCCCTTTGTCCTATGAAAGAACGGCCAGAAGAAACAGGAAAGAATTCTCATACCAACTTTACAGATGGGGGATTCTTACTGGATTAAATATTTGAAATATAAGTTGATGCAAACTTGGGTACACCCAATTTTGTTCTCTGGCAACAAAATTCTTTTAATTTAATAATCTTCTTAATAGGATTAAAAGGTGATTATCCCAATGGTTTAATCTCTATTCTACTTCTTTACCACCAAACATATTTCCATCCACTTCTATATCTCAATAGAGTGTTTTTAGATCTTTTATGCTATCATGATAAATTATTTCTAAAAATTCTTAAGTATCTCTGGATGAGTAACTTGCTGTAAGGAATCGGAAATCTTAGTCAGTAAGTAGGAACTTCCAGGTAAAAATACTCTATTAATCTCTCTTTCCAATAGTGGGATTTATGTCTCTTCTTCCAAAGATTTTGAGATACTTTTCTGGTTAGCCTAAACTTACTACAATGGCTTTGACTGGTAGAAAGAGACCAGAATTTTTACTGCTGCATCGAGGACGTTTTTCATACTCTCTTTATACTGATTTTTAACATTCTTTCAAGGTTCTAAGTGCAATTTTTTATCATTTCCAAAAATTAAAATATAGATGAGCTCTTATTTATTAAGCAAGCTCATCTATATTTTACAAAGAGATTAATTTGTAAAAATTTAAATATAGCTAATTAATTTTTATTCTGGTTCTGACAGATTGGAACATATTTTTTTTCCATTTCAATAAAATTCGACAAATCAAAGAATTCATGTAATTCACTCCAATCGGCCATTTTCCCTTTTTCTAATAATCTTTTCGTTGTACCCTTTTTCTTTAGTTCTTCTAAAACTTCCATTGAAGATTTAAGAGCCATTCTAGCTATCGAGTTTGGATAAATTGCAATTTTATATCCTATTTCTTCTAACTCTTGAACAGTTAATAAAGGAGTTCTGGTGCCTTCTCCTACATTCACAAAAGTAGGGGCCTTTATACACTTGTTAACCAGGCGCATTTCTTCAACAGACTCTGGGGACTCTACAAATATAATATCAGCCCCTGCCTCCTCATATATTTTTGCCCTTCTAATAGCTTCTTCAATACAAAATGGAGTACGAGCATCAGTACGAGCAATTAGTAAAACATCATCACCGGCATAATCTTTTGCTGCTTTTATTTTGCCTACCATTTCTTCTGATGATACTAATTCTTTTCCTAAATAATGACCACATTTTTTAGGTATTATTTGATCTTCTAATTGTACTGCTGTAACACCTATTTTTTTAAATTTTTTAACTGTATGAATGACATTTATAGCATTTCCAAATCCAGTATCAATATCAGCAATAACCGGTAAATTGGTTGAATCAACAATATATTCAACTTGATAGGCTACTTCGGTTAAAGTCATCAAACCAACATCTGGTTTTCCCATAGTAGAAAACGACAAACCACTTCCAGTTATATAAACTGCATCAAATCCAAGTTTCTCAATAACCTTTGCACATAAACAATCATAAGCACCTGGAGCAATAAGCATCTGAGGTGCATGCAGCTTTGTTTTAAATACTTCAAGTTTTTTATTAGCCATTTTTTATTCCTTTCAATTTAATAATTTCATATTTTTGTATTATTACCTAAGTATATATAATCTTATAAAACAACCCCCTATCTCTTTCTTTGAAATGTTTTTTTTATTTATTTCCGTTACTCTTAGGGATACGAAGAATTTAAAAATTATTACCTGATATAACCCCAAAACTAACCTTATCATATTTATTTCTTAATGAACTAGCCAATCCATAATTATATATTAATTTCTTTATTCTCTAAGCTTTATTGTGGTAAATTACATTGTTTAATCACTTTACTAAAAATCTCATGTTTTATTAGGTTCTATACATTATTACTTTATTAGATCAAAATGAGAAGGGATTATAAAAGTTAACCAATTTTTCTCCGCAAGCCTTGATATACACAAGGCTAGTTACATTTTCATTATATACCACAACTTTTTATTTTTTAAGTTACCAGAGATATGCTAATCAGGTACTTTTACTAGAATTCTCTTTCGTTGACCAGTTGGTTAAAGAATATCTTGATAAATTTAATTACCAGCACATACCATTGACATTTTTTATAGTAATAAGTATTTAAATATAGGCTGTATTGAAATGACTATCATATCATAAATATAGAAATATTCTATGATATACCTACATTTCTTAGATATCTTTTAAGACTATATTTTGGACCCAAAGTCTTTTACTATTAAATTATAAACTGGCATATTTTATTGACTGCTGATAACCTATGAAATTTTTGACATCTACATCTATCAATTCTCAAAAAATCGTTACTTAACATTTTTTTCTTTTGATATAAAATAATATCTTGGCTTCTGAAAGTAGATCAAGTAATTTTTCTATCTGTCTACTATTTGTCTATTAACATAATATTTTTAATTTCTCTGAAGATCTATTTTTAAACTGTCAATATAGGTTTTTCGTAGAAACAGCCGGAAACTACAATCTCTTTTAATCCTTTTCATCCCAGATTATATGTGATAGAACTTCTGTGATTTCTTGTAGATAGTCCTTTCTCTACAGTATCTCAATGGTAGCTTGGGTTATTTATCTTTAGTTCACATTTATAACATCGCAAGATAGGTGATATTTTTACAATAATCCCAATAAATCTACGTGCTGAAAAATCAGAAAATTTCCCCTAGCCAAAAAGAATAAAAGGGAATAATTGTCCTCCTATAAGACTTTTTTAGGCATGTTGGTTATCAATATGTAATTTAATAATACTCTATCATAGTTTATACAAAGCTCTCAAATGGCAACAAATCCCCTTCGGTGTTCGAATGTCTAAATAATTACCATTTATGATTAGATCGCTAAAGGTCAGCTCATATCGAATATCTCATTTATTATTTATTTTAACAAGAAATTTGGCAAAAAGGTAGCGATGTCAGGAAATATGGCTATCACAATCACTACAATCAATACAGTCAAAATATATGGAATTAAAGCTCTCACAACAGTAAAGTAAGGAAGTTCAGAAACATCTGTTAACACATATAATCCTATACCAAATGGGGGAGTAAGATTGCCTATTCCCAAACACATAACCATTATCACTCCAAAAAATATAGGATCAATATTAAATGCCAAAACTATAGGAATAACTATAGGAGTCAACAAATTAACATTAACAGCAACAGATAGGAAACATCCCATAATAAGGAAAAAAATCATTAATATACCAATTAAAACTAAAGGATTGGATGTTAGTTGAACCATAAAATTAGCTATGGTCATTGGTATTCTCGCTCTTGTAAGCACCCACGAAAACCCATAAGCCATAGCTAATATAAACATTATCTTTGCTGAGTCTTGAGCTACTTTTTTGAATACCAGCATTAATTTTTGTATAGATATTGTCTTATAGATTAATACGCCTAAAATTATAGAGTAAAAAGCAGCAATTGCAGCTGATTCTGTTACTGTAAAATAACCACTCAACATACCACCTAATAATATAATTGGTGTTAAAAGTGTAAAAAAAGCGTTTTTAAAACTTTCCCATAACTCTAAAAATGTCGATCTTTTGCTAACAGGATAATTTGCTTTTTTAGCATCCATTGCAACTTTAAGCATTAAAGTCAACCCCATAAATAATCCTGGTATCAATCCTGCAAGAAGCATCCTCGTTGCTGAAACATTAGCCCAAATCGCATACATGATCATAGCAGAGCTTGGAGGTATAATAGGTCCTAGCAAAGAAGAGGCACCTGTTATAGCAGCAGAAAATTTTCTTTCATAACCTGCATCATTCATGGCTTTTAACTCTATTCGGCCTAACCCTGCTATGTCAGCAGTCCCTGATCCAGACATTCCTGCAAAAATCATACTTGCTAATATATTAACTAACCCTAATCCTCCGGGTAAATGACCAGTTACTTTTTCAGCAAATCCAAAAAGTTTATCACTTACTTTTGATTCATTCATTATTTGACCCATTAAAATGAATAATGGGATCGCTAATAAGGGGAACTTATCAATTCCAGTTAGTGTTGTTTGTGCAAAAAGAACTGAAGGAAAATTTCCAATACCTCTTGTTATAATAAAATAAATTGCACTTGTTGCTGCCATTGCAAAACCAGCTGGAATACCTGCTAATAAGAACAAAAATATTGATACTATAATTACTACTATCATTAAATCCATTTTAATCTTACAAACTCCCTATAAATGTAATAATTCTTTTAATTATTTCAGCTAATGAAAAAAAAGCGGCTAGACTAAAACCGATAACCATGGAAAGAAACTCGTAACTAGCTCTTATTCCTAAAGTAAAAATATATGTATTACTTTCATATTGTGTTATCGCTATTTGCAATGCTCCATAAGCTAAAATTATACTTATAAGTAATATTATTAAGTTAAAAAATATAATATATATATTCCATACACTACTGTTTCTCTTTAAATAACCATCAAAAATATTTAGGCGTATATGGCTAAATTTTTTTACCAGAATTGATGCTCCTATAAAAGTGGTCCAAATATTTGCAAATGTTGCTAAATTTTCTGTCCAAATCACAGATATACCTAATTGCCTTGCGATTATTCCAATTAATATTGAAATAAAAAATACAACGAAGGTGATAGTAATTATTACTTCTAAATTTATAATTCTTTTAAGGCTATTAAATGAAAATGACATTTTTATCTCCGTACTTAAATTTTATAAATTACTTATTTAGTTAAAATTATGACTTTGTCATTGTGGATTGTAATTTTACTCAATTTAATAATTTAGTAATATCAATATAAAATTTTTTAATTAAAAAATAATTAGTAACCAATAATCAATTTAAAGTAATGGGTAGTATATTTAAACCTTTAGTTTTAACTCTCATTTTTGTTTATGATATATGTAGACGGCGATAAATCATTTTACAACAAAATATTGATAAATTTATTTAATCGCCGTCTAATCTAATTGATTATAATTTGATTATAATTTTTCAATTCAAAGTTAAAGCACAAGTTAATGTTCTTTATTTGATTGCTTGAATTTTAATCTACCTTTTATTGAAGTTGAGTTTGTTTAATTGCTTTTTCTGCCGCTTCTAAAACACCGGGTGCTAACTCTTGTTCGGCAATTATTTCAATATCTTTCATGACAGCATTTTTGATTTTCTCAATATCAGGTTTCACTAATTCCATTCCCTGGTGAATCAAATTATCAATTACCTTTTGATTATTTTCATCAAGAAGTTTCAAATTATATTCACTCGCTTCTCTGGCGGATTCTATGATTATTTTCTGATATTCTGGACTTAGGCTTTCAAAAGAATCTTTATTCATTATTAAATGAGATGTCATTTCTAAGTGCTCAGTTGCAATAAGATAATCTTGGACTTCGTACATGTGACGGCCTTCAATATTCCCAAGCAAGTTTTCGTGAGAATCTACTACACCTGTCTGTAGTGCAGAAAAAGTTTCCGAAGAAGAAATAGGAATAGGTATTGCTCCTAAAGCTTTCCATACTTCAATCCAAATTGGTATTTCCGGCAAACGTATCTTTAAGCCATTAAAATCTTCTGGATTAACTAAAGGTTTGTTTGCTGTAGTATATCTTCTTCCCCTCGCAACCAATGGGTCGATCATCACGCAATTACCATTTGTAATCATTTTTTCTTCAATAATTTCCATAATCGATGGGTCGTTATAATAATTTCTTATACTTTCTGGATTTGGGAATAAAAAAGGAACTCGAGTAGCATCGTACTCAGGAAACCATTGACTAGCATGAACATACACAATAGACATGTCAATTTCTCCAACTTTTAAAAGCTCCAACTGCGCTTTATCTCCGCCAAGTAGAGCATCGAAAAATTCTTCGAATTGTATTTTACCATTACTTTTTCTAGAAACAGCGTCAACAAAATAATCAGTATAAACTTCTATTGGACCTTCTTTGGGGCTTGTTGAAGATAAAACTAATACTTTTTCCTCTTGAGCGTTTATTGGGCCTGCTACAAAAACTATTGTGCTAATAAATATTACTATTAATAGAAAATTAATCTTTTTTCCCATCTTTCTACTCCTTTATTTCTTATATTTCTATATTCTTATATTTCTTAAAATATTAAAATATTGTAAGTGCTAATAATTCTAAAAATTTATTTTCATGACTATAACTTATTTAGATAAAAAAATTTACAATTAACAATTAACACATCCCTCCTTTTTATTTCATATATTTAAAGTATTTCTTCTCGAGTTCAATCTCCTCTTGGTATCCTAATTTATCGAACAAATCCCTATGTTCTTACCATCTTGTCAAACACTTTTCGCGTTCTCCTTAATTTCTTTAAATCTTTTAGTGTACCAAGACCAGATTTAATAAATACACGAGTAAGTGTATTTGGAAAAATTACTATATTACTATAGCCTAAGCCAATTTATTCTAAGTAATCTATATCTTCAAGTGGAGTTGAACCGCCTTCAACCATATTAAGTAACGCTGGGCTATCAATATTACCTCATATATCTTCCATTTCCTTCCTACTTTCTGGTGACTCTACAAATAAAATATCTGCTCCTGCTTCTAAATAAGGCAATTCTCTTTTTATTGCTTAATAAATTCCATAGGAAGTTCTATCGTCAGTTCTATCTATTACAAGAAAATTTTCACTTTTATGATTATCAACACAAACTTTGATTATAGATACCATTATATCAATATCAACTATTTTTCTACCTATTTTATGAGCACATTTTTTAGTAATTACCTGATCTTTAATTTGTATTACCGAAACACCATTTTTCTCAAGGTCTTTCCCTGTTCTTATAATATATTAAAATCCTCCGAGCCTGGTATCTACATCTACAATACCAGTATTTTTACAATATTATATATTTGTTCAACTCTATTTTTTAATTCTGTTAAAGTAACTATGCTCAAATCAGGTTTGCCAGTAACGCTAATAGCAATACCTGCTTCGGTTATATATATTGCTTTAAAATCAGATAACTCAACTAACTTAGCTGTAAATGCATCATACGCTCTTGGTGCATTTTTGCATTTTTACCATTTCACGTAAATCTATCTTTCCTCCAATTTTAAATAATCTCTAACCTAAAAAATATCTTTTAAAGGGTATCATTTTATTCAACTCATGTCAACAACTAGTTTTCGTCTGTCTGTGTCAAATTTTTGTGGGTAGTTTTTTCTAATGCAAAAATGTTCCTGGTTTTGGGCAGACCTACCTTACATGTTAGAAAAGACTATGATGTCTTAAAATACGCAACAGGTATCCTTATTTTATTTGATTTAAAGTAATACATACTAAAACAACTTTCTTTAAATTTTAACTATTTGATTACACAACCTCTAATTGGGATAATTTTCTTAAAACACCTAACCAGGGTTTATCCTGATCCCTTCCTTTTAAAGCCAGTATCCTGACTTGGATTACAGAAGAAGAAGCTTTCTTGGTAAAAGAGGATGCTGATAACGGTGGATTAAGTAGTATACTGATTTTTAACAGTCTTTCAAGGTTCTAAGTGCAATTTTTTATCATTCCTTTATTTTCAATGCCCCAAAAGTTGTATCTGCCCTCTTTCTCAAAATAATATCAGTAGATATTATTAATTGAACAGATGCTACATTTTTTAAAAATGTAGCATCTGTTATTAAATTATTCTAAGTAACTAATTTATTTATACTGAATAATTTAAATAGAATATTAATTAATCCCAATAGTATCTATTAATTCGGCACTAACTTCATATTCATCTTTTAAGCTTTTTAAAAACTCTTCTCGGTTCAATACGGTTAATGGCATAGATAATCTCTCTGCAACTTGCAAAAATGCTGGGTCCGAAGTTGCTTCTATAAAAGCATTTTCTAATTTAGCTGCAATTTCCTCTGGTAAGCCCTTGGGTGCTGCAATACCCATGCCTGAAGCAATTACTAAATTAAAACCTTCCTCAACTAATGTCGGAGTATCTGGAAATACCGGACTACGTATTTCATTATAAGTTACTAAAGGTATAATATCTCCTTCTTCTACTTGTGCTAAATAGTTAGTTAAACCAGAAGCAGAACAAAGATCAACATGGCCTCCCAATAAAGCAGCCATAGCATCTGCTGTAGAGTCAAAAGGCGCTAAATACCATTTTATATCTTCTTTAATACTTAAATATGTTGGCACTAGGGTTTCTGCTTCGAGTGGCCCAGTAGTAGATACTTTTACTTCGTTTGGATGATCTTTGACATAATCAATAAGTTCCTTAAAATTACTATAAGGTTTATCATTAGTTGTAGCCAAATGCATAGTATATAAGCCATATTTCATAATGAAATCAAAATCATTCCAAATATCATAATCTACTTCCATAATATGCGGTGTTCTTGCGATGACAGAAGTAGGAAGAACACTAATGGTATAGCCATCAGGCTTTTCACTTCTTAGCTGGGTAAATACTAATGTTCCACCACCTCCAGGCCGATTTACAGGTGTTATAGGTTGCCCTAAGATTTTCTCAGCTGCAGAAGCCAAAACCCTTGCACTTACATCAGTAGGCCCACCTGCCCCATATGGTATATACATTGTAATCGGTTTTGTTGGGTAATTATTATCAGATGCTAAGACATTAAATGATACACTGGTTAAAAAAAACAAAATACAAACACTGACTATAACTATTGCTTGATCCTTATTTTTCATACTGAACCTCCAAAAATTAATTTATTTTAATACTTAATTAGCAAAGGCATGGAATTTTTATATATTTACCACCTCCTTCTTTTAAGAACAAGCTTGTTTTCAGAAAACTATAGAACCCTTATTTTAAAAGCTCTCCAGAGTATATGTTTTTATGTTTCACCTCCAGTTTTAAAACCCTTATTGGATAAAGGTTTCCAGACGGATCTTCTTTTCTGACCCATTTTTTATTCTTTTTAGAGTTCTGGAGATTGTATTTTTTATCTTGATATGTTTTCTGAAACCCTCTTTTCTATCATTCACAAAACATTGAAGAATCTTATTTTGTCTTCACCTCCACCCGGACTTTTTATTATGCTATGGTAGTTTTATTCAAAGTACCTTTTCAGAAAAGTAAGCGGTAAGATATAAGTCGATTTAAGATTTATCAGAAACTGTTTATCATTTAAAACCATTAGAGAAATATGGGATTCTATTTTCTTTTTTGTATACTTTATCGATTATATGCCAACACCGGTAGGAGGCCAAAGGGAGATCCAGAAAGCCGACTGGGTGTCATGATTCATTTCCCCAAACCATTTCAGAAAAAGATCCGCTATTTCTGGGGTTATCGAAATTTTGTTCTCTGTGACGCTTGGTCTGAATTACCCATTATAGAAGAGACCAGACCGGCCAATATGGTAGACAGTCAAGTAATTATCCCTCAGCTTAGAAAGGTTAGCGATAAGTTTGGTTTTCACGTCGGTGCAGTCATTGCCGATTCAGCCCTTGATTCGGCCAAAGGGCTTTCCTTTATCATCCGGGATCTGAAAGCCAAGCCTTATATCGCCCGCAATAGAAGAAGGGAAAAAGATTTTCCTGTCTCTAAAGACGGGAACCGGTTCTGTCTGGCTGGCTTTGAAATGATCTATTGGGGTAAGTACAAGGAAGGAAAAAGGACCAGAATCAAGCTTGTCTGCCCCATTATCCATTCCAAGAAATTCAGAGCGAAACATCCCTATTGCCCCTGGATGCATCTCCAGTTTGACAAGGGTACCGGTTGTTTTGCCTACCAGCAGGTGGTAGATGAAGATCTTCGCAAGCAAATTAATTATGGGAGTAAAGAATTCAAGAAGGTCTATGACCTGCGCAGCGGATCAGAAAGAATCTTCTCCAGGTTGCTGGAGTTAGCTATGCAAAACCCAAGTGTTAGAGGATTGCGAGCAATCTCTAATCACTGTACTATTGCCCATATCACAATTCTACTGGTTGCCTTGACTGCGGTAAAGACTGGAAACAAAGATAAGATTCGCTTTGTGAAATCTTTTCTTGTGAATATTTAGTTTTCAAAGAGCCAGTTTTCTGAAAGGCTATTAAGAACAAAAAAGAACTATTTCTGTACTCCCTTTGTTCGGAAAAAATGAATTAATGCAAACACTGTTAAGGCTAAAAATATAACTGCTAATGGTTTACTAAATAATGTAAATATATTCCCACCTGATAATATAATAAATCTTCTCAAATTTCCTTCTGCAAAAGGTTCTAATATCATAGCAATCAAAAATGGAGCGGCAGGATAATTAGTTTTCCGCATTAAATATCCAATAATACCAAATACAACCATTACATTAACATCAAAAAATGTTTGATTTAATGCAAAAGCACCTACAAAACAAAAACCTAATATTATTGGGAACAATATTACTTTTGATATTTTACATAGAATAGGGGCTATATATTTAATAGCTAAAAGTCCAATAAGTAGTAAAACTATATTTGAAAAAAATAAACTCGCAAAAATACCATACACCAAAGGCCCATGCTCTTTAAATATTAAGGGGCCAGGAACTATTCCTTGAATAATAAAAGCACTCATCAAAATAGCCACTGGGATACTTCCTGGAACACCAAGTGTCAACATCGGAATCAATGCTCCACCACACACTGCATTATTTCCAGCTTCAGGAGCTGCAATTCCTTCTATAATCCCTGTACCAAACTCATTTGCATTTTTTGAATTTTCTCGAACTGTTTTATAAGCTAGCCAAGAGGAAACTGAAGAACCAATTCCTGGAATTGCTCCAATTAAAATACCTATACCACTACCAATAAAAATTGCCTTTAAACATTTCAAAAATTCAGAAATACTGACAATGCTATCTTTAATCTTTTTAGATATCATTAAAACTGGGATGTTTGCAGATAATGGTTGTTCTAACTGTATGATAATCTCAGGGACTGCAAACAAACCAATCAACATTGGCATAATAGCAATCCCACTATCTAATTCTAAAATTCCAAAGGTTAAACGTCTGGAGCCCATTATTGGATCCATACCGATAGTCGCCAAGAAAAACCCAAAAAAAGCTGCAATAAGACCTTTTGAGACATATTCTCCGCTAACTCCGGCGATAATAGTTAAAGAAAATAATATTAGTGTAAAATACTCTCCTGGCCCTATCTTAAGAGTAAATTTAGCAATAATTGGGGCTAAAAAGACTAAAGCGCACAAACTGGTTAAATCTCCTATTACAGAACTAAAAAGCGCTACTCTCAATGCTTTGCCAGATTTGCCCATTTTTGCCATCTTATAACCATCTATTATTGTAGCAGCAGCAGCATCTGTGCCAGGAGTACCAAGCAAAATCGCTGAGATAGAACCTCCATACAGACCTCCTTTATATGCTCCAATCAACATAGAAATTGAAATAACAGGATCCATATAGAATGTAATAGGAATAATTAATGCAATGCCCATTGTTGCAGTTAATCCGGGAATAGCACCTAGAATAACTCCCACACTTACTCCTGAGATAATCGCAAAAATAGCTCCTAAATTTGTAACTGATAAAAATCCAACCATCAGGTCATGAACCATTATATAGTTCCTCCTTATTCAAAAAAGATTCCCCGGGGTAAAATAATTCTTAATAATTTTTCAAAAAGTATATAATTAGCAAATACGAATATCGCAATAACAATTATATATTTAAAATAATTTCCCTTATCAAGATATGTCATAAATAAAAATAAAAATATTATTGTGCCAAAATAATAGCCTATGAAGGTTATCATTAAAAGGTAAAATATTATCCATAAAATTACAACGAGCGATTTAGATGTTATTTCTATAGGTTCATTCTCTTTTTTATAAAATATACCTCTTATAAACAGAACCAAGGAAGAGATTAAAAAGCCTGATACTGCTACTCTTGGAAAGACAAAAGGAGACAATCCCTGATGTAAAAAACCTAGCACTTGAATTTGAGAAGGTATTATAAATAAATAAGTGATGAAACCAATTAAAAACAATACAAAAGCTATAATACTATCTATAGACAATTTCATTCTCATAATATACTCCATCTTAATATTATATTAATTTTATAAACACTCTTGATTTGATCTTTTTTATGTCCTATATATTCATATATTCCAATCCCAATCAAAATTAATACATCAACATAATAATTAATAATTTAAATCCTTTAATCCATAAAACTACCACCATTAATAACCAATGATTCCCCCGCAATAAAATTTGACAAATCTGAGCTTAAAAACAAAATTGCTTCTGCAACTTCTTCTGGATTCCCAATTCTCCCAACAGGTATTTTTGATATCTCTTTTTTTCGAAAATCTATATCCCAATCTTTAGACATATCAGTCTCTATTTGACCTGGGCAAATAGCATTAATATTTATTCCATATTTGGAATATTCTAACGCTAAATTCCTTGTTAAATTCAACACTCCAATTTTTGATACACCATAAGATACGGATGCACCGAGATACGGCCTTTTAGCAGCATTAGAACTCACATTAATTATTTTTCCATATCTATTTTTTTTCATAGCTGGCAAAACTGCCTGGCAACATAGCATAGTAGCAGTCAAATTAGTCGCTAAAACTTTTTCCCATTTTAATAACCCCATCTTTTCAAACGACTCTCTTTGAATTATTCCGGCATTATTAATTAGAATGTCTACCCTCCCAAATTTATTAATTGCATCTACTATCATACTTTTTACAAAATCCTTTTTGGTAATATCTCCACAGAATATATGACATATATTTCTATATTTCGAATCTATTTCTTTTTTTAATTCACGTAGTAAAAATATATCTCTCCCATTAACCAACACTTTAGCGCCTTGTTTTGCAAATAGTATCGCAGTGGCCTTACCAATACCCCGAGATGAACCTGTAATTAAAGCAACTTTGTTTTCCAACAATCTATTTCTATCCATTTTCATTTCCTTGTCTAATTGCTTCTTTAAAATGTGTTATTGCTAAACTCTATATTTTTATTTTTTCATTATATTTCACTTTCCATCAAAGTTAGTTTTGTGCCTATGTTATTATTAGAAGCAATTTTGTAAATTTTATCTGCAACAGCAACATCAGAAATTGCAAGTCCTTCATTGATTGCTAGTATTCTTTCATCATCATTTTCTCTACCTTGTTTATTACCAGAGACAATCTCACCTAATTCAGCGTAAAATTTAAGATCTACATCCCCTCTTATTGCCCCTTGCCCTGCAAAGCTTTTCATCTGCTTATAATCATCAGTAATAAATTTATCAACACCTTCGACCGTCTCTTTTTCCCAAAGCCAACCTGACTCTAGTGGACATGCTAAACTTCCAACTTTTAACCATTCATCTTTTATTATGGGATTGTTCATTCTTTGAGTAGCACTAACAACTATATCGGAGCTTTCAACTGTTTCTTGAATAGAATTTGCTTTAATTATTTTTAATTTTATAGTATTGCTTAAATCTGAAATATATTTTTTAACTGAAGTTTCATTTATATCAAACACTTTTATATATTTAGCAGATGGAACAACTAGTTCTATCATTCGTGCTTGGTATCGAGATTGAATACCAGCACCTATTATTCCAATTACTTCTGAATTATATCTTGCACAATATTTAGCAGTAATAGCTGTTACAGCTGCTGTTCTTACTGCTGTTATCCATCTACAATCCATAATAGCGAGAGGCGCTCCAGTTTTTACATCATTTAGTACTAACACCCCCATTGTCATTGGAAGTCCAATATCTCGATTTTTAGGATAACCGCTAACCCATTTTATTCCGCAACTATTTATTTTTTTTAAATAAGCAGGCATTGCATGAATAAAAGATGCTTCAGCTGGATGTATTCCGGGCTTTGGAGGAACCTCAATAGTTTTTTCTGAATGCTCTTTGAAGGCATTTTCAACGATTTCTAATATATTATTAAGAGACAAATTAACACTCATTATTTCTTCTTGTGACAAAAAAATTAATTCTACTTTTTTCATATATAATTTATACCTCTATTTATTCTTTAATCCCCGACCATAAATATTTATTTATCTGTTCAACACTCATTTTCTCTAAACCAATATCTTTGATAGAGATTCCTTCTTTAAAGAAATTAATTCCCATGAGGCTAGAACCAATTGCCACCACCGCTTCTGCAATAGGCATTTTTATATTAAAGTTATTAGCTAGTTTTATCCATGGAACTAATCCATAAGGCATGTCTTCCATTAAGTATCTTTCACTTAAACTTGCGGGACCTTTGATCTTCGAAAAAATTTTACTTGTGTGATAATATTGATAAAGATTGTTATTTTCTCTCTTTGAAAAGTACCCTATTCTTAAAAGGCGTTCTTCAACTGGGATTTCTTTAAGCTTAAAATAATGACATAATTTTAATCTTTCATCATCCATTGCTTTTATTACTCTGGCTACAGAAGGAGTAATTCCTTCTAAGTAATGATAATATTCACCTTTTGCATACTCAATTCTACCAGCATTTAAAATACATACTGCAGGATGGCTAATTGGATTACCATTATTTAATGTTGTTTCTAAAACATTTTTTCCTTCTATTATTGATGGATACAGCATCTTGAAATCATTAAATATTACCTCATTATCTTTTGATGGAAATGCTGAAAAAACTATATTCTTCGCTTTCAATAATATCTTTACTGTTCCTGGTTTTGAAATTCTGCATGCATATGTTAAAGAAGATAATTCTGCTAATTTTATCTTCGCTTTTACACCTATTGTTATTAATTTATTGTAAAATCTTAAAGCTCCAAATGTATTAGCCATATTTAAGACAACTACTTGGTTGTCTTTTAAATATGGACCGCATACTTCAGTAAATTTATCAAGGGCTAGCAAAGGTATGGCTATTATAATTAAATCAACATTTTTGGTTGCTTCCTCAATATTTGTAGTAATTTTTTTTATTTTAGCAAATCCTTCAATTTCCCCTTCTACAGTTATTCCACCTTTCTGGATAATTGGTTCAATTGTATTCTTGAATTCTGGTAATTGAAACAAGTTTACCTCTAAACCTTTCAATGCAAGATCGGCTGCAGTAGCAAGCCCTCCATTTCCCGCTCCTAATACTGCAATTTTTTTAAACATTTTCTTCACATCCTTTTTATTTTATATTAAAAATCATCCTGATATTTAAATCATACAAACAATGTTTTTAAAATAATATTTAACTTCAAAAATATTTTTATTCCAGATAATGATAAAACATTTTTTATTACCTATCTCAATTATTATTTTCTATATTTTTCACAAAATTTCTTAAACATACTGTTAAGTTTTTGTTGTTCCTCTTCCAATCTATCTATTTCAAGTACTTTACAATCATAACCAATCATATCTTTCATTACTCGATAGGATTTTTCTGTAAATTCTATATTTCCTTGTTCATCAATCTTTTCAATGCCATCACATCTATTTGAACCCTCATTAATCTGAATTGCTTCTTGTAAGGAAATATCATTTGGTAATATAACTTCAACACCTTCGGAACTAACCCTTGTGGGATAACCACCTGGTAATCCGTTTGGTCCTGGTAAATTAATTATATCCTTAGAGTTATTCAACGCGCTTAGTATGATTTTAGCACCTGAGGATGCCACTACTGGACTTACCTCAGCACCACCAGTTCTTGGATACTTTAATAAATCTTTAAAGTCAAACATTTTTGTTACATCGTTTCCTTCGGCAATAATTTTTAGATAATAGGGCGAACCACATACATCTCCAAAACGTACTGTAACAAAATTCCAATAATGTGCACCACAAGCGTAAACTTTGATATTTTTTATAGGTATATTTAGTTTTTTACTCATTGCCAATTTTATTACTGGCACAGCACAATCAACATTCCCCAGTCCAACTGTTGGAGCCAAACCAATTTTACTTAAAGAAGGATTTACTGCATCAGGGAAAGAAGAGTTTATTATAAAAGGATATAAACCAGATTTCTTTACTGCTTCCATCATTTTTTTGGCTAATGTTAAATGCATAGATACCCATGGACCAAACCCTGCCTCTTCAATACTCATATAAACATCATGAGGTAAAGTTGTCACTACCCACCAAGACTGCAAAGTAGTTGTATTACAAATAATATCAGGGGAATACTTTTTTATTAATTTAGCTGTCCCCGGAACATCAAAAAGGTCAATTTTAGCAAATTCAATCTCCGGATAATAGTCCATCATCGAACTTCCTTCAATTGCTAAATTAGTCTTTCTAATTCCATATTCATCATTAATATCCCCAACAATAATCTTGCTAATACTGTGCTCTCGAGATAAATATTCCAGTAAATAACCTCCAAGTGATCCTAGCCCTATAATCATCAAAGTTTTTGGTTTCATAATAAAATCTCCTTTTTATTTAATATTTAATTCTTTGGTTCTCATAACTTTTTTTTTCAAATCTATTATTAACCTAATATTACAAAACTATTATTGTTAACCTAATGAGTAAGATATTTTGCTTGTAGCTTCTTCAATTAAACAAATAGATCTTTATCCCCAATCTCTTTTTATTCTCTATTGCCTTTGCATTACTCTTCAGAATGGCCTCAGCAGGTAATTTGCTTATATACCGGGTAAATAATACAAAGATAATTATTAGCACTGCCCATATAATTAAGTCCAGTTTAAGAAATGTTGGGAAAAGATAGCTATACATTTCTATTATTTCTCCTGTTCTTCTATAAAGATTTATAAGCAGTTGGGGGAAGTTCGCTAGCTGTTTGAGTTGTCCATCGCGAAAACAGACTTATGATTATAAAGGTAATAAAACTCAATAACCCACACCAAACTGCAATATGTAAATGAAAAAATGATTGAAAATTAATCGGAATATTAAATTGATACATTGTACCGCCTACTAAAGCTACGACCATGCTCCAGTAAGCAGCATTTGGGTGAGCAGCTTTCCACCAGAGACCAAAAGCCACACATATCATCAAGGCACTTCGTATAGAATAAACAAAATATGCCTGATGCAAGATTTTCGGCAAAGTCATTGCTCCAAAGGCAGAGCTGACTCCAATAATTAGTATCCATAATCGAGTCCACTTGGCTAGATATTTATCATCGGTTCCCGGGTGCAACCATCTTTGCCAGACATCTTTTGCCATAATAGAAGCACAGCCAAATAATATTCCTGCCACTGTCGAGACCAGCGCAGCAAAGATACCGGCTACTCCAATCCCACCAATAATTGGATTAATATTCATTAAAGTTGCCCCTAATGCAAGTTTTGGGTTAGTAGTTAAATCGGCTGCTCGGGCAAATAGTCCCATAGACCCGGTCCAGATACTTAGAGGCAAGATAAGTATAGCAGCTAAAACAGGAGCCAGCCTGGCTACTTTCCAGTTACGAGCTCCAAAAGTAAAATTGATTGTAGCCTGGGCTGCTGGTATACCTAATACTCCTCCTAAAAAATATCCTATGATAGCCATTGCTCCTAAACTATAAGGACTCATCATATGCTCAGCATTTAACCCTATAGCTGTAAGGGCGTTTGCCAAACCAGCAAAACCACTAACGCCACCGGAGGTTGCCAATAATGGTATCTCGTGTTTCATTACCCACCAGAATGCTAACGGGATACCAGTACCTATGGTTATCATAAAAGCTACGCTAGTGTAAGCCACAGACCACATACCCGCTGCCAATATGTAAATTGTCATACCTATGCCACATATAAAGGCACTCCATCTTAAATCAAACCCGGTTATACTTGCCACTAAAGAACCCATGGCGGTCATTTGAATTACAGTAAAAACCCAATAAGCAAATACATTGAGAACTGAAGCTGCTTTCCAAGTTTTAATATCATATAGTAAGTATAAATATTCGGGCACTGTAATTACATTGTATTTTCGGTAATAATGAGCAAAACCGAGGCCAAAGAACATAAGGCCACAGGCTGCGGCAATATGAAACCATATTACCCCCATACCCTGATTAAATGCTACTTCTGCAGTTCCAATAGTTCCGAGTCCTCCCATATATTCAGCAGCAACAGAAACTGAAACATACATCATGCCTAAATTTCTACCTGCTACCAGAAGATCTTCAGAGCCTTTAACTTTTTTCATCGCTAATATTCCAAGGAAAATTATAAGAAAAAAATATGCAATTAGCATAATAACTTGTATTGGAATTATCATTTATGAACCAACCTCTCTATCTTATATACTGATAATGGTAAGGAAAATACCAAGAATAAATATAAATAGATATAAGGTGAGAAAAGGTTTATCTGCTTGATCAAATAACTGCATTTCTTCTTCTTTCAACTCTTCTGCAGTTGTTTCTTTAATAAGAGTATAATTCAAAGCTTCTTTGCTCATTTTTACTATCCAATTCTCCTTTTATTTTATATACTATAATTTCTATTTCTTAATGGTCGGTAATATTCTTGAGAATAATGTAATTATAATTAATTAGTAAATATCGCACCCGCATAGCGGGTGGCTTTAAGAACCCCTGAAAAGGGTTTGACTTTTTTGCTCTTTTTCTTTCGATTTTTTATTTATACCTTTAGCTATAATCTTTCTTAAGAAATAGTACTTCCAACTTTGGACTTCAGGTTAAATATTATCATCTATCTTATTTTATTCTTTTCATGGTAAAACCATTTTATTTAACCATTACCGCCTTCTTAGAAGATAGTTTTTTATGGTTAAATAAAATAAAAAAGTCTAATATTTTAAAAAACATACCATAATTAACAAAATCCTTAGTACAATATGTAAAAATTTTTAAAATAAGTAAATCCATTTTTATTGTTAGATAACCAAACAATGAGAAATAATTCTTCAAGTAATTTTTTTATAACCAATTGCTCTAGAAATCTCATATGCTGCCTTCTGTATTAGAGAAACGTATAAAGATATTTTTTGCTTGGTAAATCGAGTTGTTGGGCCAGAAATACTCAGGGAGGCAATAGCTTTTTCTTGATAATTAAAAATTGGTGCAGCAATAGAAGCTGAGCCCAAACCTCTTTCTTCAAAGCTCAAGGCATAACCTTTCTTCCGTACTTCTTTCAAATGTTCTTTTAGTTTATTTGGGTCGGTGATTGTATTTGGTCCCTGGGAAACCAGGGTTTCTTTTTGGATTAATCTTTCAATTTCTAAATCTGACTGAAAGGCTAATATAGCTTTCCCGGAACCTCCACAATATAAAGGCAAACTTTTGCCTAATTGTATTATTCTTCTTACATCATGTGGGCTTTCGATTTTTTCAATACTGACTCTTTTATCATCAATTAAAATATTTAAATCAATGCTCTCTTCAGTTTTTTGAGCAAGTTCTTGCATAATGGGCAAAGCTTGATCTTTTATTTCAATTTGTTCTTTTGCAATACTCCCTAATTCAAGGAGTTTTATGCCTAGTTGGTATTTTTGTGTAATATTATTCTTCAGTACAAAACCTTCATCCTCCAAAGTTACTAAAATACGATGGACAGTACTTTTGTGCAGGTTTAGTTGTTTGCTTAAATCTGTTATGCCTATTTCCTCTTTCTTATAAGCTAAAGAATTTAATATTTTAATTGCACGATTTATAGAATGAATATAGTAATCTGAGCGTTTTTTAATTTTTATATTTCTCATAATTAATTAATATTGTCTCTTATTATGAGACATTGTCTCATTTTTCATTATTTGCTTAAAATTCTACTATAATAATTATAGAAATGCAACACCTTCTTTACTTTTTTTTAGTAAAGTAAAAGTTTAAATATAAATGTATAAAAAATCATAAATCCTTAATAACGGAATTTTTAAAATTTATTGAGGGGAACAATATAGTAAGATAAATAACTATCTGAAAATAATTATTTAATATTAATGAATAAAATTGGCATAAAGTAATTTAGTATAATTAATTTTTCTTATTTAATGCTTGTTGTTAGTAAACTTAATTGTTCTTATTTTAGTCAACTTTCCCTTTTAATTCTTTTTCTGCTTCTGTTATACTTTCTCTTACTCTATAGATAGCTGTGCCACCAAAAGAATTTTTGGAGTTTACAACATCTTCAGGACTCAGTATATTAAGAACATCTTTTTTAAAAAGGGGTTGGAAATTCTGGAATTCTTCCAGGCTCAACTGTTCTATATTCTTTTTTTTGTCAATACAATAAAGAACAATTTCCCCTACTACCTTATGGGCATCACGAAAGTTTAATCCCTTTCTAACTAAATAATCAGCTAGTTCGGTGGCATTAGAAAAATCTCCTGTCAAAAGCTTTTTCATATTATCCGGCTTAACCTGCAGGGTTTGAATCATTCCACTCATAAGCATAATCGAATTCTTCAAAACCTCAACAGTATCAAATAATGGCTCTTTATCTTCCTGCATATCATGGTTATAGGCCAGAGGCAAGGCCTTCATAACAGTCAGTAAAGTCATTAGATGCCCGTAAACCCGGCCTGTTTTGCCTCTGATTAATTCTGCCGCATCAGGATTTTTCTTTTGGGGCATAATACTGCTCCCGGTGCAGAAAGAGTCATCTAATTCAATAAAACCAAATTCCTGTGATGACCATAATATTAATTCTTCACTCAAATTGCTCAGGTGGAGCATTATTATAGAACAAACAGCTAAAAATTCTATGATAAAATCCCGGTCACTTACTGTATCCAGGCTGTTCTTGGATACCTTGCTGAAGCCAAGCTCTGTTGCAACATATTCCCGGTCTACAGGATAGGATGTTCCCGCTAGAGCTGCTGAACCTAATGGCATAATATCTACCCTTTTATACAAATCTTCCAGTCTATCTTTATCCCGATTGCACTTATAAAAATAGGCAAGTAAATGATGGGAAAATAGAACGGGCTGGGCATGCTGCAAATGGGTATATCCTGGCATTATTACACCCAGGTGATTTCGGGCAGCAGATAAAAAAACTTCCTGTAAGGTCTTTATTTTTTGCCGAATTAACTTTATTTCTTCTTTTAAATAGAGCCTCTCATCTAAGGCAACCTGATCATTACGACTGCGGGCAGTATGAAGTTTTCCGGCAAGCTCACCTATTTTAAGTCTTAACATATTTTCAACCCAGGTATGTATATCTTCTGCCTGAGTATCAACATCTAAATAACCAGCGTTAAGTTCATTTAAAATGCTATTTAAGCCTTTTATAATTTTATCGGCATCGCTGCTGGCAATAATTTTACTTTTTTTAAGCATTTTAGCATGGGCAATACTGCCCAGGATATCATATTTGGCCAATTTCTTATCAAAAGAAATCGAAGACACAAAGGCCTTCATCTTCTCATTTATATCTTTTTTGAATCTGCCGCCCCAAAGATTCTCCATATAAAACCTCTTCTCTTATTTATTATTATCGTTTACTGAGGCATAAACCTTGCTCGGCAATCCCCAAAGCTGAATAAAGCCTTTTGCAAAATCCTGATTAAAGGTATCTCCTTTATCATACGTTGCCAGGTTAAAATCGTAAAGCGAATTCGGCGATTTTCTGCCTACAACTACACTTTGTCCTTTTATTAATTTAACCCTGACTGTTCCGGTTATTTTTTCCTTAATAACGCCTATAAAACCATCCAGGGCCTCTCTGAGAGGAGAAAACCAGAGCCCATTATAAGTCAGCTCTGCATATTTCTGAGAAATCATTTGTTTAAAATGAGCCAGATCTCCTGGAAAAACCAGACTTTCCAATGCACTGTAAGCGCCTAACAGGATAATTGCGCCGGGGCATTCATAAATCTCCCGTGATTTAATGCCAACTAACCTGTTTTCAATCATATCTACCCGACCAACTGCATTTTCTCCACCGATTTTATTTAACCTGGAGATAAGTTCGGGAAGTGCAAAGCTCTCTCCGTTGATACTTAAAGGTACGCCCTTCTCAAAATAAATCTCCAGATAAGCAGGCTGATTGGGGGCATCCTGAACCTTGACTGTCCATTCGTAGGCCTCTTCTGGTGGTTCTACCCAGGGATCTTCCAGAACTCCGCACTCACAGGATCTTCCCCATAGATTCTGGTCAACACTATAAGGGTTATTAATATCTACGGGAATTGGAATGTTATATTTATTCGCATACTCTATTTCCTCTTCCCGTGTAAATCCCCACTCCCTTGCAGGTGCTATAACCTGTAAACCGGGGTTCAAGGCAGCAGTTGATACTTCAAATCGCACCTGGTCATTTCCCTTACCGGTACTTCCATGAGATACTGCTTCAGCACCTTCTTTTTGAGCATAATCAACTAAAATTTTTGATATCAATGGCCTGGAATAAGCAGTCGCCAGGGGATATTGTTGTTCATAAACAGCTCCTGCCTGCAATCCTTTTAATGCATATTCTGTGGCAAATTCCTGTCTGGCATCTACTACATACGATTTAAGTGCACCAACTTTTAATGCCTTTTCTTTCACAAATTTTAAATCACTTTCCTGTCCCACATCAACTGCAACAGTTACTACTTCCTCACAATAATTCTCTTTTAACCATTTAATGGCAATTGAGGTATCCAGCCCACCTGAGTAGGCCAATATAATTTTCTTTAATTTCTCCATTACCGAATATCTCCTTCTATTTAAAATAATTTTTTAATAATTAATAATCCTGCAAATTGTTAGTTGTAAGTTCTATTTTATTTCTTTAAATACTTTCTCAAGGGCATTAATTAAATAATCTATTTCTTTTTCTTGAACAATTAATGGTGGCAGGAATCGCAGTACATTATCTGCAGTACAATTTATTAAGAAACCTTCATCTATCATTTTGCCCACTAGTTCCTGTCCATTGTTTTCAATTTCCAATCCCACCATCAGGCCTATTACCCGTACTTCTTTCACAAAATCTGGGTATTTTACCTTGAGTGTTGCTAATTTATCCTGGAAATATTTACCTCTTTCCAGACATTCAATTAACAGGCTGTCTTCCTGTAGTACTTTCAGAAAGGCCAGTGCAGCAGCACAGGCTACCGGGTTTCCACCAAAAGTAGTACCGTGGTCACCAGGCTTATAGGCAGAAGCAACTTTTTCCCTGGCAATTAATGCTCCCAGGGGCAATCCCCCTGCTAAGGGTTTGGCCAATGTCATTATGTCCGGCTCAATATTATAATTTTCATAGGCAAACATCTTGCCAGTTCGACCAAGTCCACATTGAATTTCATCAAAAATTAGTAGCAAATCTTTTTCATAGCAGAATTCCCTTAACCCTTTAATAAATTCCATTGAAGCAATATTTATTCCACCTTCCCCCTGCACAGGTTCCACTATAACAGCAGCAACTTTCTCATCATAAGCACCTTTTACGGAATCTAAATCATTAAAAATAGCCTGTTTAAACTCAGGCAAAAGAGAAAGATAGTCTTTTTGATATTTATATTTTCCGGTAGCAGCCAGAGTAGCGATAGTTCTGCCATGAAAAGAATTTTTCATATAAATAATTTTAAACTTTTCCTGCTCCTGTTCTTTAAAATACTTAACAGCTAGCTTTATAGCTCCTTCATTCGCCTCAGCCCCACTGTTTGCAAAAAAAACCTTGTCTCCAAATGAATTATTAACCAGCTCCTCTGCCAGTAAAATTTGAGGAACACTGTAAAAGAGATTGGAACAATGTATCAATTTTTCGGATTGTTTGTTAATTGCTTCAACTATTTTGGGGTGGCAGTAGCCCAGGCTATTCACAGCAATTCCCCCGATAAAATCATAATACATATTTCCGTCCAGGTCCCACACGTTTATTCCCTTACCCCGGTCCAATACCATTTCAGGTTGCTTATAAGTCTGAAATAAATATTTATTCTCATTTTCAATTAGTTTTTCCGTGCTTTTATTGTTATTCATTTTACCTCCATATAAAACATATTTTTAAGCCATCCTAAGCAGAAATAAACATCTTAGCCGCAAAGCAGGTTGCTTTAAAGTTCAGGTATAAAATTGTCAGATAGCTTTTCTTGATCTTTTTCATACTTAAATAAATTCTGTGCCAATACCGCTGTCCGTAAACAATTCCAGCAAAATCGAATGAACCTGTGTCCCATTAAGAAAATGCACCTTGCTGACTCCGTTTTCTAAAGCTTCGATAGCTGATTCAACTTTGGGAATCATTCCTTTCTGTATCTGCTTTGACTCTAATAATTGTCGGGCTTCTGCTGCCTGCAGACTGCTGATAACAGAATCAGGGGCATTTATATCTCTCAATATGCCATCCACATCTGTTAGATATATTAATTTTTCAGCCTTAAGGGCAATGGACAATTTCCCTGCCACTATGTCAGCATTGATATTATACCTGGCACCGCTTCCATCTACCCCAATGGTAGCAATTACCGGAATATAATTTTTCTCTAAAAGTAAAAATAGTATTTCCGGGTTTATCTTTTCAATCTCCCCTACAAACCCTAAATCAACTGAATTATATTTCTTAACCATGATGAGCTGTGCATCTTCTCCGCTTAGCCCGATTCCCTTTAATCCGTTTCCCTGGTCTGCTGATATGCAAACATTAATCTCTGCAACTAGGCGGGTATTGATTTTTCCGGTTAAAACCATCTCAGTTATTCCCATGGTATCTTCATCAGTTATTCTTAAGCCATTAACAAATTGTGGCTCTTTATTCTGTTTTTTCATTTCTAAAGATATCTCCGGACCACCGCCATGCACTATAACCGGCTTCATTCCAATATACTTAAGCAATATAATATCCTTTATAATCTGCTTCTCCAGCTCATTATCCTGCATGGCACTTCCCCCATACTTAATGACCACAATTTTATTCCAAAACCTCTTTATGTAGGGAAGCGCTTCAACCAGGAATCTGGCTTTATCGTTATTATTGTTTACCATTTCTCACCTGCCAAGAATTAAATATTGCACCCGCATAACGGGTGGATTCAACCGTTACTGCCTTCTAAAAAGGTGGTAACGGTCGAATAAAACTAATTATACTTTGTATTAATTTTTACATAATCATAAGTCAGGTCACAGCCCCAGGCTGTAGCTTTTTTATCCCCGACCTTTAAGTCAATGATTATCTCTATTTCATTTGAATCCTTTAAATATTTTTCTACTGACCCCCTGGAATATCCTAAGGGCTGTCCATTTTCCACTATTTTTTCTTCCAGGAAAAGGTCAACTTTCTCTATATCAAAATTTGCACCTGAGTATCCAACCGCAGCTAATATCCTTCCCCAGTTAGGGTCATTCCCGAAAATGGCAGTCTTGACCAGCAGAGAATCAATCACGGCCTTGGCTGCCTTTTCAGCATCGTTTTCGGATAAAGCGTTTTGAACTGTTACCTCAATTAGCTTTGTTGCTCCCTCACCATCTTTAGCAATAGACTTGGCCAGGTGTTCCGCCACAATATAGAGAGCATTCAAAAACTTTTCATAGCTTTTATCTTTTTCAGTAATTAAAGTGGTTTTAGCCAATCCGTTAGCCATCAGCAATACCATATCATTGGTGCTTGTATCACCATCAACACTAATCATATTGAAAGTTTTTCGGACAACTTCTTTCAATGCCGCATATAATAAATTCTGTTCTATTGCAATATCAGTCGTAATAAAACCTAACATGGTAGCCATATTGGGGTGAATCATGCCTGAACCCTTGGCCATACCCCCCATTCTGACTTCTTTACCGTTAAGAATAAATTTAACAGCTATCTCTTTTTTAGCTTTATCTGTAGTAAGAATTGCTTCTGCTGCATCAGCACCTCCAGAAGCTGACAAATTTGAAATAGCTTTCTCCACCCCGCTTTTTATCTTTTCTAATGGTAAAAACTCGCCTATTTTCCCAGTTGAAGTTACTGCCACATACTCTTTATTAATATTCAGACTCTCAGATACATAAGTAACTGTTTCCCAGGCATCTTGTAGTCCTTTCTCCCCGGTACAGGCATTGGCAATTCCGCTGTTAATCAAGATTGCCTGCAATTTTCCCTTGGAGCGCTTTAAATTTTCTTCAGTTACCACTAAGGGAGCCGCTTTAAATTTATTCATGGTATAGACACCGCAGCTATTAGCAACTTCATCAGAATAGATTAAAGCCAGGTCTTTTCTTTTTAATCTAATACCACAGTTTTCTCCTGCAGCCTTAAACCCCCTGGGATAAGTAATTCCTTTTTCCTTTATTATCTTAAAATTATTATCAGAAGATGATTTCACCTGCTGTGCACTCCTTTCTCTTAATTCTTTTCTAATAAATATGAATTAATAAATTTTTTTGATATTGCTAAACAAGCCCCTGGCTCTGTGCTAGACCAAACATGATATTCATATTCTGAACAGCCTGTCCGGATGCCCCTTTAGTTAGATTATCTATTACGGAAATAACCTTTATTATTCCTGTTCTGTCATCAATGGCAAATCCAATATCACAATAATTCGTTTCTGCAACAAACCTTATTTCCGGCAATGATGGTGGATTAAAAATCCTGACAAATGGTGCATCCTGATAAAATTCTTTATACGCTTTGAAAATTTCTTTGTTATCAAAGTTATTTGTTAATTTCAAATAACAGGTAGATAGAATACCTCGATTTATCGGCAATAAATGCGGAGTAAAGGATATTTTAATATTATCTTTTTCCCCTGGCTGTTTATTTCCGTAATAAACAAGGGAAAGCTCCTGCTCAATTTCCGGTATATGATTGTGTCTAACACATTTATATGCCTTGAAACTTTCATTGCACTCGGCAAAATGCAAACCTAAAGATAACTTCCTTCCCGCACCGCTTGTGCCGGATTTTGCATCAACAATGATCCCTTCTGGGCTTACCAGCTGATTTGATAATAGGGGTGCGACTCCTAATATAGCACTGGTCGGATAGCATCCCGGATTAGCTACCAGTGCAGCATTTTTAATTGCCTCAATATGCAGCTCCGGAAGACCATACACTACCCCCTGCAGCAATGCTTTACTTTCTTCGCTAAACTCTGTCTGATACCAGTCTGAATAATCATCCGGATTCTTGAGCCGGAAATCAGCGCTGATATCAATTACTTTTAATTTCTTATTTTTTAATAAATCAGGTACAATTTTCATAGAAACAGTATGCGGTAAGGCAGTAAATACCAGGGCAGAATCTCGGGCAAGCATAGGTATATTAAGTTCAATAAGTTCTTTGTCCAGCTGGTTTAAAAAATCAGGGAAAATTTCAGTAATATTTTTACCTACATAGCTGTCAGATACTAAATGTATTAATTCAACATAAGGATGCCTTAATAATATTTTAATCAGCTCTTTTCCTGAATAACCTGTTGCCCCGATGATACTAACTTTAATTTTTTTCATTTTTTTCCTCTAATTCTCAAAGGACTTAAAATTATTATGTATTTCGTACTCATCCCAACTATAAGCCTTTAAATCTTCCATTTTAACATCCCTCAATGCTTCTACAAATCTTTTGGCAAAAGTAATATTGGTAATTAATGGAATGTCAAAATCAACTGCTTTTCTCCTAATTGTATAATCATTATCCAATTCCTTGGTTTCTGAACTCTTGGGAATATTAATAACTAAATCAATCTTTTTATTAATAAGGTATGTTAGAATATTTGGCTCTGCTTTTTCGTCAGGCCAGCGAAGTATACTGGCATCTATACCATGCTCTTTCATAAAATTTGCTGTCCCCCTGGTGGCATAAAACTTGTAATTCATTTGCTTTAATATCTTTGTGCTTTCTAGAAAATCAACCTTACTTTCCAGGGGACCTGTTGACAGAAGAATTGTTTTTTCAGGTATTTTAAATCCAACAGAAATAAGACTCTTTAGAAATGCCTCATTAAAATCATCGCCCAGGCAGGCTACCTCTCCCGTTGAGACCATCTCTACTCCCAGGACCGGATCAGAGCCTTTTAAACGTGAAAACGAAAACTGTGGAGCTTTAACCCCAACATAATCCAAATCTAAAAATGAGAAATTAATCTCAGGAACCTTTTCGCCCATAATAATCCTGGTAGCCAGGTCAATAAAGTTCAATTTTGTCACTTTGGAAACAAAAGGAAAACTTCTGGAAGCTCTTAAATTACATTCAATAACCTTGATTTTATTATCTTTGGCAATGAACTGAATATTAAAAGGACCGCTGATTTCTAATGATTTGGCAATTTTTCTGGTTACAACCTTAATTTGCCGAAGTGTTTCCAAAAATGTCCTTTGTGGAGGCAGTACAATAGAGGCATCGCCGGAATGAACTCCCGCATTTTCAATATGTTCCGAAATAGCATAACAGGTTAATTCTCCTTTATTAGCAACCGCGTCCATCTCGATTTCCTTGGCATTAACGATAAATTTACTTACCACTACCGGATGGTCGGCACTGATATCTGCAGCTTTTTTCAGGTACTTCTTCAATTCTCTTTTATTTAAGGCAATGCTCATGGCTGCACCGCTGAGAATATAGCTGGAACGAATCATCACTGGATACCCAACCCTTTGAGCAAAATTTTCTGCTTCCTCTAAACTGGTTAACTCTTCCCAGACAGGCTGGTCTATCTGTAGCTTATCAAGTAATTGAGAAAATTTATGTCGGTCTTCAGCCATATCTATTTTCGATGGATGTGTTCCCAATACCTTGATACCAGCCTCCTGGAATTTTAAAGCCAGGTTATTGGGGATTTGTCCTCCCATGGAAATAATTATCCCTAAAGGACTTTCTTTTTCATAAACATCAGATATTTTTTCAAAGGTGAGCTCATCAAAATACAATTTATCGCAAATATCATAGTCTGTGCTTACTGTTTCGGGATTATAATTAATCATAATGGTATTATATTTCAACTTTTTTAAGGTTCTCACTGAGTTAACACAGCACCAGTCAAATTCAACCGAAGAGCCTACCCGATACGGGCCTCCTCCCAAAACAATAACCTGTTCCTTTTCTTTAAAATCTAAATCATCTTCTTCACCATGATAGGTAAGATAAAGATAATTGGTTTTAGCGGGATATTCAGCTGCCAGGGTATCTATTTGTTTTACATAAGGAATTATCCCTAATTTTTTTCTTCGCTTACGTACGGTTAATTCATCATTTTTAGTTATGAAAGCGATTTGCTGATCTGAAAATCCAGCTAATTTTGCCTCTTTTAATAGGGCTGAAGGTAGTTTTTTAAATTCATTATATTTGGTTATATCCTTTTTTATATCAACTATATTTTTCATCTTATGAAGAAACCAGGGATTTACTCTGGTCAATTTATTAATCTCTTTAATAGAATAACCCGACTCCATCGCCTGTGCTATTGCAAACATCCTCTTATCAGTGGGTTTTTTCATCTCTTTGTTTAAATCATCAAATTGAATTTTATTGCAAACAAGACCATTCATTCCCGTATCCAGCATCCGTATTGCCTTCTGCAATACTTCCTCATAACTTCTTCCAATGGCCATTACCTCACCAACGGATTTCATCTCTGAACCAATATTAGTACTTACCTTTTTGAATTTCTCTAAATCCCATCGGGGGTATTTGAGCACCACATAATCAATAGCCGGTTCAAAACAAGCAGAGGTAACCCTGGTAATAATATTCTTTAATTCAGTCAATCCATATCCTAAAGAGAGCTTTGCTGCAATAAAGGCCAGGGGATAACCGGTTGCTTTTGATGCCAGGGCAGAACTCCTGCTTAACCTGGCATTCACTTCAATAATTCTATAATTTTCCGAATTCGGGTCAAGTGCAAACTGAACATTACATTCCCCTACAATTCCTAAATGCCTGACCAGCTTAATCGCAATAGATCTTAATTTAAAGTTCTCAGAAGAACTAAGTGTTTGAACCGGCGCAACAACAATGCTTTCACCGGTATGAATTCCCATCGGGTCAACATTTTCCATAGAACATACTGTAATGCAATTATTATAACAATCCCGCACAACCTCGTATTCAATCTCTTTCCAGCCGGAGAGGCACTCTTCTATTAGAATCTGTTCAGTGTAGGAAAAGGCCTTTTCAGCAATGTTGCGTAATTGCCTGCTATTATAGGCAATGCCGGAACCCAGTCCTCCAAGTGCATAAGCAATTCTGCACATTACCGGATAACCTAACTCTCTGGCAGTCTCCAGGGCTTCTTCTACATTAGTTACTGCTTTACTTCTGGGAGTTTTAAGGTTTATTTCCTGTAATGTTTTGCTGAACATTTTACGGTCTTCTGTTGCCTCTATCGCCTTAATAGATGTACCTAAAACACTGACATTATATTTATCAAAAATACCTTTTTTAGATAACTGAATCCCAACGTTTAACGCAGTTTGCCCGCCAAATCCTAGAAGCACTCCTTCCGGTCTTTCTTTTTTTATAACATTTTCGACAAAATGGGCATTAACCGGGAGAAAATATATTTTATCTGCCATATACTCAGATGTTTGCACAGTTGCAATATTCGGGTTTACCAGTATTGTCTGGATTCCTTCTTCTTTTAAGGCTTTAATTGCCTGGCTACCGCAATAATCAAATTCCCCTGCTTCTCCAATTTTGATTGCTCCAGAGCCTAAGATTAAGATTTTTTTAAATTTTTTTCTTTTGAACATCATGATATTAACCTCGAAAACATGTCAAAAATAAACTCGGTATCATCCGGCCCCGGTGATGATTCCGGATGAAATTGTGTTCCAAAAAAGGGCCTGGACATATGGATAATTCCCTCATTTGTTCGGTCATTCAAATTATAAAACCACTCTCGCCAATCCTGTCCCAGGGTATCAGCATCAATTGCATATCCATGGTTTTGGGAAGTAATATAACAACGATTTGTGCCAAGCTCCACACATGGCTGATTCTGGCTTCTGTGTCCGTATTTTAATTTATACGTATCGGCACCAGATGCTAATCCCAGGAGCTGTGCTCCAAGACATACTCCTAAAATTGGAATATTTTTCGCAAATGATTTTTGAATATATTCTATAGTTTGCTGGCATTGCTTGGGGTCCCCGGGACCATTAGAGATTATGACCCCGTCGGCCTTTTCCTGCAGGAAATTATAATCCCAGGGAACTCTTTTTATGGTAAAATTTCTCTTTAGAAAGGCCTGAATGATACTGTTTTTAGCACCGCAATCAATTAATATAATTTTCTTTTCTCCTTTGGTGTAAGTAATTGGTTTTTTTATACTAACATCATTTACCAGATTGGCATTACCAGTGCCTTTAAATACATCCTTATTTTCATCAGTATCATAGAAAATCTTCCCCGGCATTGTCCCGACTTCTCTTAGCTTCTTAGTTAGTCTTCGAGTATCTATTCCAAATATTCCTGGAATTTTATTTTCTTCTAACCACTGCCCCAATGATTTCTCAGCATTCCAGTGACAATAATTTTCTGAATATCCGGAAACTATTAACCCCCTGATGTGAATTTTATCTGATTCAAAACTTTGTAAGAGCTGGTTTTCTGTTTTCTTGTACGGAACACCATAATTACCAATTAAAGGATAGGTTAAAACTAATATCTGACCACTATAGGAAGGATCAGTCAAAGTTTCGGGATAACCAACCATCCCGGTATTAAAGACAACTTCTCCCAGTGTCTTTGTTGTTCCACCAAAAGCCTGTCCCTGGAAAACAGTTCCGTCTTCTAATATTAACCTGGCTTTTTTACCTTCATCACCCATACTATAATGTCCTCCAAATAGGATAATAAAAAAATCCCGTCCCGGATAATCACACTGGACTATCCATTGGGACGAGATTAATAATAAACATTCTCGCGGTGCCACCCACCTTGAACAGGCTATCTATCCCGCATTATTACCCACAGTATTTCACCTAAAAAAAATCTCGTCCTTCCGACTATATTCAGTCATTAAAGGACGAGATTAAATCTCGCGGTGCCACCTGGAATTGGATAAATAGCTTATCCCACTCATGTTGGTTATTAAAGCTAACCATTCTATCTGTTTAACCGGGGTTCTTTTCGGTTGAGCACACCAAAGATGCTTTCACCTAAATACATCTTTCTCTACTAAAAAGTGCTAACCTAATTTTCCCAAAAGTATATATATTAATTTTAAAAATAATAATAAACAATTATTTAGATTATGTCAACTATTTTTTTAAAATTTCTTTTTATCTTCCTGTTGACAGGAAAACTTCCAGCTCTTAACTGATCTTAACATTATGTTTTCAAAAAAAGATTGTCAAAACAACCGTCCCCTTGACAATTACCAATAAATACTAAAACCGATACGGTTAGGGATTTGCCAGTTAAGTGATAGCTTATTATTCACTTTATACACCAGTTCTTTTTTATTTTCTTCCCAGTTCTTCAAGTCAAAGAGATGACTCTGTACGCCATAGTTAAACCTTATCCTGTCAAAGTCCATCTGCAAGCGGGTATGCAAAAAGGGCTCATAATCTTTTGTCTGGTATTCTAAACCGGCTCCTATCCATAGCCTGATTACATAAGAGCTGTAAAAGTCATATTCAAATCTGCCATTATAAAGTTCATTGTCATATTGCAGCACAACATTCCAGCGATAGGCTGGTGATAAAGATAATTCAAACCCGGGGTATTGTCCATCTTCCAGGTTACCCCAGAATGAGAAGGAATGTTTTTCCCTGTCAGGCTTGTTGTCAGTTAAATCAAGGGTTGAAATTCGGTTAAACAGGTCATGTAGCCAGATTTCTTCGGTATCATAGAGATGTTCCAGTTCTTTTCCCTTTAAGAAAATTGGCACAAGTAAATCATTTTTAGTTAGACCTGCATGATTAGCATCATAGGTTATACCAAAAAGTAACTCAAAGACAGGTATCTTGGGAGGGTTAATCACTATTACAATATCTCCGGTTGTCTCATTCATAAAAAGATTATATATATTCGGTGGAACACCTGGAAAATTACTTTTTTTGGTTAGAGCTAACCATTCATCTGCATCCAGCCATTCTCCACGGTAACCATCAACATAATAACCAAAGACATCTTCACCTTCATAAAGATACCTGATTTTACCCTCTCCATCTCCTTCAAAGATTATTTTTCCATAAACTGTATAACTGACTATTCTATTAACATTTTCTCTAAAAAATGCAAAATCAATTTCAGTTTCCAAAGCAATCTTTTTAGCCAAAAAATATTTTTCTTCAGGGTTCCTTAAAAATATAACAGGGTGAGCATAAACTCTCAGAGCATCTCCGACAATTCTCTTAATCTCTTCTTCCTGTGGAGGGTCGATAAATCTCCCGAAAGACATTCCATGGTCACTATAAATAATGAGATTAACTTCGTCCATGTCAAGCCTTTTTATTAACCTGCCCATATAACTGTCAAATCTTTTAAAACTGACCAAATATTGTTCTTCTCCAAAAAAATGACCTAAAGAATCAGTAGCAAACCAGAAAAATTGTAATACATTGTAGGTATCTAACAGTTCGGGTATATTCATTAACGGGTATATATTAAAAATATCCAGAAATGGTACCCCGTATATAAATCCGGCCTTTGCTCTCCTCGGTATATGGGAAAACATATCAAAGAAGGTTACATATTCAGACATTATCTTATCTTTTTCCGGATCATAGTGACGCCATCCCACTCCACCAGTGGAATTATCTGCTCCTTTTCTTAAATGGGGTACGGTGGTTTCAGTCCCCCCGGGAAAAAGGGCAAGCCCATAAGGTATGATATGACCATCGCCATCCTGAAAAATAGCCTTTAAATTTGGAAAATGACCTTCTTCCATATATTGGAAAAAAGTAGGTGATGATAGGGCATCAAGGTGGATAATTAAAAATTTTGGCTCTGCCTCAGCGTAGCTGGAAGAAGATAGGAACAGGAACATCATTACCAATAATAAATAAACAAAAAGGCAAGAACAGTTCCCTTTTTCCCTAAAAAAAATGGAAGTATTTCTTGCCTTTAGTTTGGTACGATTTTTTTTGTCTATAAACATATCTACTCTAAAAATATAAAATTAAAAAAACAAATTTAGTCTATTTCTACCATATATCAACTTGCCATGTCAACTAAATAATACTAAAACTTAACCTCCACATTCTCCCTGCTTTCACCCTCAGCCCGGAAATAAGGACGGCTTTTAAAACCCAAAAGGTTGGCAATAATGGAAGCAGGAACTTTAACAATGTCAATATTATATTTCATAGCAGTGTCATTATAGAACTGTCGGGAAAAACCAATCTTATCTTCTGTATCCTTTAACTGGTTTTGCAGTTCCAGGAAATTTGTACTTGCTTTCAGGTCAGGATAACTCTCGGCAACTGCAAATAACCTGCTTAAAGCACCCGCTAACTCTGAGTTCGCCTGTAATTTTTCATCTGGAGTGTTTGCTGACAGGTATTTTGTTCTGGATTCGGTTACTTTTTCCAATGTTTCTTTCTCATGCTGGGCATAACCTTTAACCGTATTAACCAGGTTGGGAATCAGGTCAAATCTTCTTTTTAACTGAACATCAATTTGAGCCCAAGCATTATCGACCCTTCCCCTTAAAACAATTAGCCGGTTATAGGTAACAACTGCCCATAAGCCAATTAGTACCAGAAAAATTAATATATAACTCATATGATATAGCTCCTTTTTAATCTATTTGGTTATTACAATACATAAAACAAAAAATATTATAATCCGGCAATACCGCCGGGTATAAGTCTTCTTTTCTTTTAAAAAGCGCCGGCGCCTCCTCCACCACCACCTCGGCCACCACCGGAAGAGAATCCTCCCCCGGAACCTTTGGAAGGACTGGTTCTTACCAGCGAATTGCTGAATGCTTTATCAAAAGAACGGAAAACAGATGCATTTAACTGTCCATTTCTGTCGGTCATATGATATAGCAAAACTGAATTTCTCATATTAATATTCTGGTCAGCCAGCACTACCCGTAATTTTGAAATAACCTTATCTGCTATTCCCAAAGAAATAGCATAAACCAGATAGTGTTCCCAGATAATCAGAGAAGGGATTTCATAATCTTTCATATTACTGAAATGCAGTAAAAAACGTTTAAATGCTGACCACTTGTGATATTCATTTACACCTTCCTGCGTCTTTTTCCTGATTAATCCACCATAAATTATTAATCCTACCCCGGTAAAAATAATTGTCAGTAATAATGGAATCAGTACCAACCAGGATACTCGCAATAATATTGCGCCTAAAACCAACACCAGGAATCCGGCAATTTGCAGCAGAACTGTTTTTAGGGCAATATTTAAGCCTTCCTTGGATCTACTGAAATAATTATGTTTTTGAAATTCATTTTTTACTGCTTTTTGCCATTGCTGATATTGATGTCGAAAGGAGCTCTGGGTCCTGGATGATTTTGAATAGTTTTCCACTTCTTTTAAAGTGACAGATTCTCCATCTCCAATACTATAAAAAAACCAGTTAATTAAATTAGTCTCATGAGACTTTAAAGAGCTAGTATCCTTATTCAAAAGAATAAACTTATAATCTTTCTTTTTTATCCATCCTCCACTTGTCACTTCCTCTATCTTTAAATATTTCTTTCTGGTTAAATCCATCAATGTTGCCATAATATCTTTGGTCACTGCACCTTGAATACTCATCAAATGGCTCAATACAGCCGGGGTAATATCTGAAGGCAGCTCCCGATAATAATCTAACTGCATCTCAGGCTTTAGTTCCCGGTCATACTTAAAATACAAGCGGATAGCGATTATAATATTTAATACTATAATAATTGGAATCAGTAATAAGCCGAAAATTACAAAAAGATTTTCCCTGTCTGAACTTTCAGCCCATGCTAATTCTTCCTGCATAATCTGAGCATATTGATCCTTATTGACTATCTTGCCGGCCTCAGGAACAAAACTGGTAGGCAAAAGAATCCTTGCCTCTACCATTTCATTAGCCGACAACCCCTCAACCTCATACAAAACAACTCCCCGGTCTAAAATAGATACCTGTCCCTGTGACGGGCCATGTCCAAATACCTTCAACTCGTCTGTATTTACAGTCTGTCCGGGAAAAGATACTTCAATCTGCACCCGTTGAATCGGCGAGCTGTTACTCTGATCAAAAAACTTCCAGTAAAACTCAGCAATATCATTATATTTTGTCACTACATTTTTTAATTGATATTCCAGCAGAAAAGATTTCTTCTCATTGGCAGACTGATCATAAATGCGAAAGGTAACTATATTACCTTCCAGCTCACGAGTTGTCTCTAACATCTTTTTTTGCGGAAGATACTGTGATGCCCTGAAATATTCCAGCCCATCTGAGCCGGCAATCCCAATACTCCTGATAATTCCATTAAAATTTCCACTGAATTCATAAGTAAATATTTCACTGACTTTAGCATCTCCATTTTCCAATATCTCTACCTGAGCCTGGTAATCAGTAATCTGAAAACTGCGCTCCTGCTGGGCATAACTGACAGAATAGAAGAAAAAGAATAAAAAGAAAACAACAATTATAAAATGCAATAGATGTTGATTTTTACAACTAATTGTTTTTATTTTTTCTACCTCCTGTCTGGCTGGAAATAAAAAATAAAATACTCTTTCTAAAGATAAAAGAAAATATTTATTCTGAAATACATTATACTACAAAAAATTATTAAAAAAGAAAAAATTAGAAGAATAGTAAGGGAAAGAAATTAATAAAATTATCAAAAATATATTAAAAGTTGAACGAGCAGAAAAAATAATTCATTTTATCATTTGAGCAGCCATTGATGAATAATGGCAGCTACTGTCCAGGCTGTAAAACTTAGAACAAGAACAATAGGAAGGGAAAAATTCCTTTTAAAACAATAAAAAGCAACCAAAAAGAAAAGAATACTGGGGAGGATTCCCCAAATTGCCCCTCTGGTGAAATTCTGCATAATAACAGAATCTCCCCTATTTTCCAGATAAATCCAAACCAATACCAAGGCACCGGTAAGAGGCATTACCCCTATCAAACCAGCTGCAGATGGAAACTTTTTACCTATTTCGGTAGCCACCAGAATAACACCTAAACTGATGGTTATTTTTAGTAAAGTCTGCATATGCACTACTCCGGTTTTTCTTTAATTATTATCATTTTGATAAATCCTGTCAATATAGCCTGTATCACATAGGAAATTTTATATCTTTTTAGTGTTTATTTAAACATAAAAAGATGAAAATAAGCTAGATGATTATTTTTAACCTGTAGTCCAAAGTTGGAAATACTATTTCTTAAAAAAGATTATGGTTAAAGACATAAATAAAAAATCGAAAGAAAAAGAGCAAAAAGTTAAACATCTTTTAGAGGTTCTTAAAGCCACACGCTCTGCGGATGCGATATTTGCTATTTGTAATCTTGCGAGTTCAAATAAGATAAACCTATAGCATTTTTGATTTTTTTTCATGTTATGATATGATAAAACAATTCAAAATAACTTTTTTCTCTTTACCAGAAGAAAAGGGATATACCTATAAAAGAAAATAAGTTTGTGAAAAGGTTGAAGAGTGATAAACGGGTAGACCAAACTAAGAGGTGTTTCTGTAATTGAAAAATAAGAACTATGATTGTTATGTTACAGAGGAGAGTTTTTCTTCTCTTTATTCTTACTATCAAAAAAGAAATAACGGGCTAAGGTGGGGCTCTCTCTTTGTACTTCCCCCCTGGCTGGAAACCTGGTGGAAGGAATTTGGTTCTGGATTTGATTTGCTACTTCTATCCATATATCAGGGAAAGCAAGTTATCGGCATTGCTCCTCTTAAAATAAAGGGGGAAACAGCATCTATTATAGGCAGCAGCGATGTTTCAGATTATGTTGATTTCATTATTCTGCCTGGTAGAGAACGAGAATTCTTTTCCTGTTTATTTGAATATCTTTCCAATAAAGGCATTAGCTGTCTGGATATTAAACATGTTCACCCGGAATCATCAATATATCGCTTTTTTGTTAATGAAGTAGGAAACCATCACTATGAAATATATTACAAACAAGAGGATGTTTCTCTGGAGCTGGATTTACCGGCTAGCTGGGATGATTATCTGGCTTTGTTATCCGGGAAACAACGTCATGAAGTGAGGCGCAAGATCAGAAGACTGCAGGAAGCCGGTTCTGTTAACTATCGCTCTATTACAGATAGTGATGAGGTTGCAGAGCTTATTAATATTTTTTTCTGGATGTTTTCGGAAAGCAGAGAAGATAAAAAGAGATTTTTGACAACCAGCCGGGAATCTTTTTTCAGGTCTATGACAACCAGAATGACTAAGCAGGGTTTTCTTAAGGTCGGCATTCTGGAACTTAACGATAAACCTGTTTCCATAATTATTTACTTTGACTTCGAAAACAAGATATATCTTTACAATAGCGGGTACGACCGTGAATATCGTCATTTAAGTGTTGGCCTGTTATTAAAAATTTTCTGCATTAAAGACAGTATCAAAAAAAATAAAGATACCTTTGATTTTCTAAAGGGGAATGAAACTTATAAATATCGTTTAGGAGCCAGGGAAGTACCCCTGTACTATTGCCGGGTAACTATACCAAAAATTATTAACCCTAATATACTTTAGCAAGAGGAGGTTATTTTACTTGATAAACAAAGAAGAAAAAAGAATTGCCATGCTAAGTGTTCACAGCTGTCCGCTTGGTAAGATAGGAGAGCGGGATACCGGGGGAATGAGTGTCTATATTCGTGAGCTATCCAGAGAACTGGAGAAGATGGGATTTACTATTGATATCTTCACCCGGCGGCAATGTAAAGAGCATCCAAATCTTTTTAATCTTGGTAAAAATATAAGGCTTGTTCATATAAAAGCTGGTCCGGAAGAGCCCCAGGAAAAAGTTCGCATCTTTCATTATCTGGATGAATTTAAATACAATCTGGAAGTTTTCAGACAGAATTTTAATATTAAGTATGAAATAATCTTTAGTCACTACTGGCTTTCCGGGTGGGTAGCAAAAAATATTCAGCAATGGTGGAATATTCCCCATGTAATCATGTTTCATACCCTGGGGGCTCTAAAAAACAATGTCAGAGTCGGAACTCCGGAACCAAATATTAGAATAAAAGTCGAGAGGCTACTTACTGAAAAATGCCAGAATATCATCGCTCCTACTGAGCAGGAGAAAAACCATTTAATATACTCCTATGAAACTGCGGCAGAAAAAATCAATGTCATACCATGTGGCGTTAATCTGCAATTATTTCGTCCCCTGGATAAATATGAGTCCAGATTGCGTCTTGGTTTCAATGATGAAAAAATAATTCTTTTTGTAGGTAGAATTGACCCCATTAAAGGTATTGATAGTTTAATAAAATCTGTAGCATACCTAAAAGATAAACAGAAGCTCAGGTTGGTAATAATAGGTGATGATGCGCATAGTCAACCACTATTAATAAAATTAAAAAAACTGGTGGATGACCTGCAGTTACAAGAAAACGTTATCTTTAAAGGAATAGTACCCCAAGAAGAACTTCCTTATTATTATAGTGCTGCTGACGTCTGTTCGGTTGCATCATACTATGAGAGTTTCGGTCTGGTAGCTCTGGAAGCACTGGCCTGCGGAACACCTGTTATAGCCAGGAATGTGGGCATTCTTGACCAGGTAATAAAACAAGGAAAAAATGGCTGGGTTTTAAATAAAGAACATACCCCACAGGAATTTGCTGAAAAGCTGGACTTATTTCTTCACAGTAAAAATAGGGCTTCTACCTCATATTGTCGGGCTGCAGCGATTCCTTTCGGGTGGGAAAACATCGCCGAACAAATTAGTAGTGTTTTTTTAAATTTGCTGCAAGCATCAACTATTTCCTGTTTATCAGATTAGTCAATTTTTTTTTCATACCAAAAGCTGGTATTTATCACATCAAACCCGAGAGTGTAATAAAGATTTTTTGCAGGCTCATTATTACTGTCAACAGTTAAGACAGCTGTATGTATTCCTCTTTTTGCCAGATAGCCAAGACCTTTAATCAGGAGAGTTTTGCCCAAATTCTTACCCCGGTACATTGGCTTCACTCCTATCATATGAATCCTTGCTCTTTTTTTATTTCTTTCTATTTGTGTCCAGCAATAACCTGCTGGTTTATCATCGAAAAATAAAAAAACAACATCATCAGTAGCTCCTATATTTAATCTGAACTGGAGTTTTATATCATCTGCTGTATTAGGATTAAAACCCCAGGATCCACGAAATGAATCATTTTGCAATTGAGCCAATATTTTTTCTTCACCAGAGTGCATACAACGAAAATGAAACCCTCTGGGTAGTTCGATTGTATATTCGCTTTCCTCTAACAGGCTTTTCTGCATTTCCAAATATTTGCGAACACATCTAAACCCTAATTTCTTTAGAAAAGAAATGCTATCGCTGTTATCTTTGTAGACATTTACATGAACTATATTTAAACCCAGAGCACGGGAATGTTTGAATCCTCTTACAAATAAGCTATCTCCTATCTTTTTTCTTCTATGGGTTGGATGAACAAAACAATATAGTATAATCCGTCCTATCCCTCTTTCAGGAACTGCAAACAAACTTCCAATAATTTCCTCTTTTTGCTTCAGAAAAAAGAGATTTTTACTCACTAAATTACTGCAATATTCCAACTGCACTTGTAACTGATCTGGCGAAATACCTAAATACTCTTCTTTACCCTCGGCTACCGCTGCTAAATAGAGTTTTTGATAATCATCCCAGTCTGAAATCCGGAAATGCCTTATCTGATATTGTACATTTTTCGTTTGCATATGATTTCTCCTTATTCTATAATTAATACTATTATTTTTTCTTGTAAGAGTCAAAACATCCAACTGTAAAAAGGAGTACTATAATGAATGATAGAGTCCAGGTATTAGTAATTACCCCTCACCCTGATGATGCTGAATTTGGTGCCGCAGGAACTGTAGCTAAATGGATCGCTGAGGGTAAAACTGTAATATATGCAGTATGTACTAATGGTGACAAAGGTACAGATGATATAAGATTAAAACCGGAGGAATTGGCAGTAACCCGAAAAAAAGAACAGATTGCAGCAGCTAAAGTATTAGGAGTAAAGGATGTTGTTTTTTTGGACTATCCGGATCAAGAATTGGAAGATAATCCTGGATTCAGAAAAAATATAGTAAGGTTGATTCGTACCTACCGCCCTCAAACAGTCATTACAGCAGACCCCTACCGTCGTTACATCTGGCATCGGGATCACAGAATAACCGGACAGGTCGTTCTGGATGCCGTCTTCCCTTATGCAAGAGATTTCCATTCCTATCCCGATTTAATCGAACAAAACCTTCAGCCTCATAAAGTAAGGGAAGTGATGTTATGGGCTTCAGAAAATCCTAATTATCGAATTGACATCACCGAATATTTCGATAAAAAATTTACCGCTCTTTCCTGCCACCAAAGCCAGGTTGGTGGCAGCAGGCTCCCGGGGGTAGAAAAAAGACTTAAAGAACGGGCCAGCCTGATGGCTGAAAAAGAGGATTTTAAACTTGCCGAGGCCTTCTACCGAATAGAAACTCCGCAATAAAATTCTAAGCAAAACTTAGGGATCAGGATCGCAGCCAGATTACATCACCACACAGATGGGGATCATGTGACCTGGAAGCAAAAATTCTGTATTCCTCTTTTTCTTTTTTGAGAAAAGTGTTTTCACCGTGACCAGGAAGTATTCTCGTATCGTCCGGCAAAATAAAAATCTTTTTTTTAAGAGAATTAATAATCTGGCAAAAAGCTTCAGGTGAAGCAGTTCTCCCCGGTCCTCCTTCGAAAATAGTATCACCTGCAAACAAGTTTTTACCAATCTTAAAACACAGGCTTCCTCTGGTATGACCGGGCGTATAAAGTACCTCCACACAAATATAACCAAAATTAATCAGCTCACCGTCATTTAACATGATATCAACCGAATATGGCAAACCATCACTATCTAAATGATGGGCTGCCAATAGAAAATTTTTTGACTGAAACCCTTGTAGTGCGCCGATATGATCCATGTGATTGTGAGTAAGAAGCAGGTAACGGAGATTTGTATTATTTAATTCTTTTTCTATTCGTTCCGCCTGGGCAGGGGCATCGATTAAGATGCCTTCACCTGTTTTAAGACATGTTACGATATAGGTATTAGTTGAAAAAGAACCTAATGTGAGTCTTTTAATTTTTATTTTACCATTCTCAAACACATTCATAATTTTTTCCATAAAAATATTGCCATTTTTTCACTTTAAAATCTACTTTTTCTATTATAGCAACGCTCTTAAATATTAGCAAAAAATTAGCAACCACTTTTTGAAAACATTGTAAGTCAGCATTGATTGAGTGAAATATTTGCTCTATAATTGGAACAAATAAAAAGTCTAGCCCATAAAGCTGAAAGGAGCTATCTATTGATTAATCCAAATAATCAAAAAGCATTTATCTTTATAAGCTTGACATATTTACTAAGCTATCTTTTGGTAATTCTGTATTTTGCCCTGGGTGGGAAATGGGTTATGCCCGGTTCTCTTATCATAGCAACGGTTTATATGTTTATCCCCATGGTCGTTGCAATTATTGTCCAGAGAGTTATGTATAAAGAAAATGTCAGGGAGTCATTGGGTATTTCCTTCAAATTGAATCGCTGGTTCTTAATAGCCTGGTTCCTTCCGGTTATAATCGCCTTTGCCAGCCTGGGAGTGAGTCTGCTCTTCTCAGGTGTAGAATATTCTCCAGAAATGGAGGGTATATTTGAGAGATTTGAGTCTGCTCTCAGCCCGGAACAGCTGCAACAAATGAAAGCTCAGGCTGCTGCTTTTCCTCTTCATCCATTCTGGATTGGACTGCTGCAGGGACTTATTGCCGGAATTACCATTAATGCTGTTGCCGGTTTTGGTGAAGAACTTGGATGGAGGGGGTTTTTACAAAAAGAATTAGGTTATTTGGGTTTTTGGCAATCCTCGATTGTTATCGGGTTAATTTGGGGTGTGTGGCATGCTCCCATTATCCTGCAGGGTCACAACTACCCGGAACATCCACAACTCGGAGTCTTTATGATGATTGTGTTCACCATCCTGCTCTCTCCTATCTTCAGTTATGTGCGGTTAAAGGCAAAATCGGTCATTGCAGCTGCCATCATTCATGGCTCACTGAATGCCACAGTGGGGCTTCCATTAATGGTAATTAAAGGTGGAAATGACCTGACTGTTGGGGTAACCGGACTGGCTGGCTTTATCGCTCTTGCTCTTGCAAATTTAGGACTTTTTGTTTATGACCGTCTTTTTGCTACTGAAAAAATCATGTTTTAGTATTTTCAAATCACAAAGTTATCCATTGAAAAACCCAAAAATGAAAAATTTGAAAATTGCATTAGTTTTTACTATCATATATAATTCTTAATAAGTTGAAAACCACAAAAAAGGACCTCCGAAAAAATATTTTTAAAAGGAGTAAGAAAATGAAAAGAATACCAAAATGGATTGTTTTTGCTATTGTTATTGTTGTTGGTATTATTGCTGTATTTTATTTCATGCAAACCACTAAACCAGAAAAAATTGTTTTTGGCTCCAAACTTTTTAATGAACAATATATTCTTGCTCATATGTTTGCTCAGCTTTTTGAAGAAAACGGATATCAAACTGAAGTCAAAGAAAGTTTAGGGGGCACGATGGTTAATTATGAAGCATTAAAACAGGGAAATATCGATGCCTATATTGAATACACTGGAACCGCTTATAATGTGATTTTAAAATTACCTCCCCTGGAACAATGGAACCCACAGCAGATCTACCAGCAGGTAGAAGAAGGGCTCTTGGAACAAGATCAGATTTCTATTGCCTCTAAAATTGGTTTTAGTAATGATTACGCTATCGCACTACAAGAGAGCTGGGTGGAAGAAAATAATATTCAGAAAATGAGTGATCTGGTACCTTATGCTGTTGATTTAAGTCTGGCTACTGATCCTGAATGTGCCTCCCGACCTGACGGCCTACCCCAAATTGATAAAATATATGGCTTTACCTTTGGCAGAGTCAGGCAAATGCAACCCACCTTAATGTATGAAGCAATCAAAAATAATCAGGTTGATGCTATCGGTGCTTATACCACAGATGCCCGGGTTGACCTGTATGACTTAGCTATTGTAGATGATGATCAGGGTGCTCTACCTCCCTATGATGCAATTATTATCGTACGAAAAGAATTTGCCGAAAATGAAGAACTTATAAAAATTTTTAAAATCTTAGAAGACAGGATTGATACTGCAACCATGCGCCATCTAAATAAACTTTATGATATTGATAAAAAGGAAGCGTCTGATATTGCTCGAGATTACCTAGTAGAACAGGGACTCATCAAATAATTAATTCTTAATTGAATCTTGCTTAAAAAGGAGCCTGATGACTTCTTCTAATAGATTTTTTAACAAAATTCAAGAAATAAAAATTGATAATGTCACTAAAAAATATGGTTCAATTACTGCGGTACAAAAAGTTTCCCTGGATGTTCAGGGTGGAGAACTGCTGATTTTACTGGGGCCCAGCGGTTGCGGCAAAACTACCCTTCTACGTATGATTAATCGATTGGTAGAAATCGATGAAGGGGAAATATTAATTAATGAACAAAATGTCCAGGATTTTGACCCGGTGCTGCTGCGCAAGAATATCGGTTATGTAATTCAGCAAATCGGCCTATTTCCACATATGACAGTCAAAGAAAATATTGGCCTGGTACCTAAACTGGACGGTTGGAGTGAAGAAAAGATAACTAAAAAGGTAAAAGAGTTATTGCAACTGGTTTCACTTCCACCTGATGAATTCATCAACCGTAGGCCAAAACAGCTCAGCGGCGGGCAACAACAACGTATTGGATTGGCACGGGCTATGGTTATGAACTCACCTTTATTGTTGATGGATGAACCTTTCGGTGCCCTGGACCCAATCTTGAGAAAGCAATTACAGGAAGAGTTTATCGGTCTCAAAGAGAAACTACAAAGAACGATTATTTTTGTAACCCATGACATTGAAGAAGCCTTTCGCCTTGGTGATAGAATTGCTATTTTAAAAGATGGGAAACTTATTCAGCTGGCTACTAAAAATGAATTACTGGTTAATCCCGCCAGTGATTTTATCTCTGATATTGTGGACTCCAAGCAAAAATTCAGACATTTGGATAACTTAACAGTCAAAGATATTATGCTCCCCCTGGAGGAAAAATATATTTTTCAACTAAGCCAGACAGCTGAATCAGCAATAAAGAAAATGAAGGACGCTGAGATTGAATTCGGGGTAGTTTTGGAAAACCAACAATATATCGGAACAATTAAGCTAAATCAATTATATGCTAACCCGGATAAAATATTAAGTAAATTAACTGCAGAGGTGCCGGTATTTAAACCCGATGAATCAGTAACTGTTGCTATGAATATAATGAAAAACGCTAATAACTTTATTGGCGCAGTAATGGAAAGTAAACCAATAGGTATCCTTCTAGCTAATGAACTTTTAACAAAGTTGGTGTAACATGATAGCACAGGTATGGAAAAATCAGCAATTGACAATTAAAACAATTGAACACCTGTCTATGGTTTTTGTTGCTTTGGCAATTATTATTGTTATAGGTGTAGCTATTGGTATTTTCCTCTACAATAAAAAATACTTATCGAATATTGTATTAAATATACTTAACATCATTGAGACAATACCGGAATTAGTTTTACTGGTTATCTTGATGCCATTTTTCGGCATTGGCTACAAACCAACCATGATAGCATCTATCCTCTATTCTATCTTACCGGTAGCCAGGAATACTTATGTGGGATTAATCCAGGTTGATAAGCAATACCTGGAAAGTGCGCGGGCAATGGGACTGGCAGAGAGAGAAATCCTCTGGAAAATTCGTATACCTCTTGCTCTACCTATGATTGCTGCGGGCATCCGAATTGCCATCGTCTTTGTAATGGGTGTAATTACCCTGGGTGGATTAATTGCCGCAGGTGGACTGGGCGGTCCCATTCAAACTGGAATTCATCTCTATGATAGAGATATTATTCTTGTTACTGGATTATGGATTGGTATTCTGGCAGTCCTGCTTGATTCAATCGGGAGTTTTATAGAAAAAGTCTTAAATCGAAAATATGGATATGATTAATTATGATTAATTATGATATTATCTTAAATGCTGTTGTAGGGCATCTCTTCCTGGCATATAGTGCGCTTTTGATTTCGATTATTATTGCTATTCCCCTGGCTGTTTTATCCCTTTTCAATCGTTATCTCGCCTCAGTTTTGTTAGTATTCGCCAATCTGATTCAGGCAATTCCCAGCTTTGCCGTTGTAGCAATTGTGGTCCCCCTTTTAGGCATAGGATTTAAACCAGCTATTTTTGCAATTATTTTACGAATTATCCTGCCTTTGTTCAAAAACACATTTACCGGTCTAAAAGATGTTGATTTTGTTTATATTGATTCAGCCCGGGGAATCGGGCTTAGCCAACTGGAAATTATTCGCTATATCCGTTTTCCACATGCCTTTCCAGCTATTTTTGCCGGTATTAAATTTTCTGCAATTATTGCTAACAGTGTGGCAATTCTTACCTCCTTAATTGGAGCAGGAGGGTTGGGTGAACTTATTTTTGAGGGATTAACCAATTTTAATATACCAAAAGTTTTAACTGGTGCCATACCGGCTGTCATTATTGCTGTCCTGCTGGATGTAAGTTTTAGCCTGATTGAAAAAAGAATCAGTCTGAAATATTAAGGAATATTCTGGAAAGGAGATATAATATGAGTAATAAGCCTGAAAACTTTGATGCCATCATTATTGGCTCCGGCCAGGGAGGAAATCCCCTTGCCCTTGCCCTGGCTAATAAAGGCTGGCAGATTGCCCTAATAGAACGTGCCTATGTCGGTGGCTCATGTATCAACTATGGTTGCACACCAACCAAAACTATGATTGCTTCTGCTAGAGTTGCCCACCTAATCCATAGGGCACAGGATTATGGGATTGATTCTGTTAACGGTTTTGTTAATTTCTCAAAGATAGTGAAGCGAAAAAATGATATAGTCCAAAGTTTCAGAGGTGGTAGCCGAAAGAAGTTAACTTCAAAGTCTAATCTTACTTTGATTGAAGGCAATGCCTGTTTTACAGGAAAAAAACTGCTGGAAATAGAACTTTCAAAAGGCGGGAAAAAAACTATTAAATCAGAATATATAATTATTGATACAGGAACCAGTCCTGCAAAACCTGCTATACCCGGCCTTGATAGGGATAATACACTTGATTCCAATTCAATTATGGAAATTGATAAAATTCCAGAACATTTACTGGTTATCGGCGGCGGATATGTTGGCCTGGAATTCGGTCAGATGTTTCACAGGTTCGGAAGTAAAGTTACTATTATTCAATTAGAGGATCAACTACTTCCTTTAGAAGATAAAGATGTAGCTGAAGAAATAGTAAAAATTCTGCAACAGGAAGGATTACAGATACTGTTAAATGCTGTTACAACCAATGTTGATAAATCTGCAAAAGATAACATAATCTTATCAGTAAAGGTAAACGGTAAAGAACAGACTATTGAAGGGAGTCATCTCCTGGTAGCAACAGGAAGGGTTCCAAATACCTCTTTTTTAAATCCTGCAGCGACAGGAATAACTCTGGACAAAAGAGGTTTCATCCCGGTAAATGATTATCTGGAAACTTCTGTTCCCGGGATATTTGCCATAGGAGATGTGAATGGTGGTCCAGCTTTTACCCATGTTTCGTATGATGATCATAAGATCCTTCTAAAAAATATTTTAGAACAAGGAAATGCAACGACTTCCGGCAGAATTTTACCTTATGTTGTTTACATAGACCCACAACTGGGTCGCATTGGACTTAATGAAAAACAGGCTAAAGAGCAGGGATATGATTACCGGGTAGCAAAGATTCCTATGAGCTGGGTTGCCAGGGCAATCGAAACCGATGAAACAAATGGCTTAATGAAAGCCATTATTGATTATAAAACAAAACAGATACTCGGGGCTTCAATTCTGGGTAAAGAAGGTGGGGAACTTATGACTGCCATTCAGATAGCTATGCTTGGTAAACTACCTTATACTGCTCTGCGGGATGGAATGTTCGCTCATCCTACACTTGCCGAATCATTTAATACACTCTTTGGATCTGTGGATGAATAGAAAATAGACTATGATAAAAAGAATATTAGCTGTTTTATCCTGCCTGAAAATAATGACCAAAATTGTGATTCCTACACTGGAATATGCATTCCACCTCCGGGATAGTATTAAGTAATATAACGAACAATAATTTATTTAATTTAATCTCCAGGGAAATCATCATTAACTAATCGAATAGGAGGTAGATGATTACTTCATCTACCTCCTATTCGATTAGTTAAATTATTTATGTATTACTAAAAAGATCGAACTGCGCGAACTCTTATGGCGGAATACTTATCAAAAACATTTGACGAGCCATCAGATAAACGCACATAATAAGCCTGTGCTTGATTTACTTGAGATGAACTCCAATAGTAGTCGGAATTACCAGTTGCAAAACCTCCTACTCCTGCCCATATAAGATTGAGATATATCTGTTCAAGCTCATCTTTTGAAGGAAGAAACCAATCATTATATGTTGTTGAATTATTTTGTACTTCTAAATCATAACATAATTGTGCTGCTTTACCTGTTTGACCAATTTTATTCAACTCAGCAACAATTATGCCTGTATTATTCATCCCGGTGCCGATACTGGTTTCTGTTCCTTCAATATCTGTCATATAACCACCCCATTCTTTTCCAACCCACTCAGTCTCTACCGGGGCAGCTTCCAAGTATCTCCAGCCGTCTGTTTCATAATTTGGGTTGATATAGAAAATCAGTCCCCCTGCAGGACCGGTATCTCTGAGTGCATATGAATAAAATGTTTCGGGAAAGATAGCTGTCACAACCCCTGAGTTTGCAGAATTAGCAACAGACGTTGCCCCTGCTACGGTGAAGAAATCGGCAGTTACACCCTCTAAGGTATAGCCTGTCTTTGGTGTAAGAGTGATAGTTGCTGTGTAGACCGTGTTTACCTGAAAGGGGCTATGGTTGGGATTCCAGGTTACCGTTCCACTATATTGAGCCGTCTGTGTAATTGTTGCAACTGGTATTGCTCCGGTTACCGGTGGTGTTATCCCTGGTATTGCTGCCTGGGTAATTACAGCTGCTTCTACCGGCCCAACGGATGTACTGGTTACTGCCCCGGTATATTCCCCTGTTCCGGTTGCTGTAACTTTAATCCATTTTTCCACATTAATAGGTGCAAGTAGATAGGTATTTAAATTTGCACCAGGAATATCTTCATATGTTCCGTCTATTGTGGTGCATATTTGCCACTGATAAGTCGCCGTTGCCTCTGCCGGTGTTAATGCTCCGGCAGTAAGTTCGTGGCTCACTGTAACGGTTCCGGTAATGACCCCCATATTACTTAAAACTATCTTTGTCTTAATAAGTGTACCTGTACTAGGATCGGAAACCAGATGAGTTTCTGTTTCCTGGAACCTTGCATAAAAAGTATAAGAGGTATTTGGTGTTAAGGATTCAAATGAAGTACTTTCCTGCCAGCTCCCATCATTCATTCTATATTCAGCACCATTTATCATATTAAGTTGAATAGAACTATCTGTAACCTCAAAAGCGATCGGTGCTGATGGCGCTGATATAGCTTCTGCTTTTCCTGCTGGACCTACATGATCACTTATCACAATCCCCGTATAACCCCCTGTTCCATTTGCCTCAACCTTAATCCATTTTCCTATCTCATCGGCGGTAAGTGTATATGTATTTGTAGTTGCACCAATAATATCTTCATATGTTCCGTCTACTGTAGTACTCGCTTGCCACTGATAATTTGCGGTTGCACCTGCAGGTGATGGTTTTGCTGTTAAAGTTTCGTTAAAAATAGCATTGCCATCAATAACAATTGCGCTTATTGTAACAGGTGAAGCAGGTGGGCTCGTTGAAGATGAAGGCGGAGGTACCGAGGGATTGAGTGTCTCATTAACAGTATCACCGACGGCATCGTTAACATCAGGATCTTTGGTGACATCTCCCTGATCTTCCAATAATGCGGTAATCAACGCTACCAAAGCAGCAAAACTGTCACTTACCTGAATTTCTTCCAGATTAATATCTTCAGGGTCTACCCCCTCTTCCACTAGCTTTTCTACAACCAGGGCTAGAGCAGTCGATTCGGGAGTCATGGTCCCGGCATCATGGTCTTCATCTGCTGCTACAGCTTGAGGTATTACGCTTTTTAATACCACTGTGTTGCCATTGACCGTTGCAGTAGCAGTAATAATCGTATTGGGATGAACTGCTATGTTTTCAAAACTATAATAGCCGTTATCGTCAGTCGTTACCGTATGGGTGACTCCGCTGGCATCAATGATGGTGACAGTGACATTGACAGCCGGTACCCAGCCGGTGATATCCTTGGACAGCTCACCTGCATTAGGAGGAATCAATACCTGGCCTGAGATAGCTGCCTTGGGTGTTACAGGAGAAGGAATGATACCACAGCTGGCTAGAATAAAGACAATTACTAAAAGTATGATAACTGAGAAAATAATTTTACTTAATTTCATTTTGTGTCAATCTCCTTTCTTGAATTTGTTTGATAACCAATGGTTTCACATGTAGACCAACTTAAATAAATTATTAACAATAATTATTTCTGTTTTTTCCCTATCCCCTCCTTTCTGAAAAGGCAATAAAAAAAGACAGGGTAAGATTAGGTATCTTACTCTGTCTTTTTGACCTGAAAGATTCTTCCGGAGGGATTAGGAGAAAAACTTTTAAGCAAAACCCTGCTTGACCTTCCTAAGGCCTGGGGAATTGCCTCTTCGGTGCTTTTCTAGCCAAAAGCTCTCCAGAGTCCTGTCTGATAACGGTTTTTTGTGCCGGTAGGTTTCAATACCATATATCTGGTATCTTTCCTCTTGGGCGCTTTCTCTATACTATAGAGAAAGTCTTTTCTGTTATCTTCTTACAGGGTACGGTATTTGGTTGTCATGGTATAGAATGATAGATTCTGATTATTCTATTAAATCATTTCATGTAAATTAGGAATATCTTTAATCTGACTATATTATACAACATTGATTCCATAAAATCCTTTTTTTAGAAAGAGAAAAATAAAGCCCCTCAGCAATAATGCTGAAGGGCTGGAATTGACTGGCTCCCCCTATTGGATGTGTTTAGAACTTTTTGAGAAAGATAAAATATTTTATGTCCTTTATTTCTCATCTTTTGGTATTTATTCTACCATATCAGTTGTTAATTATGGAATATAATAGTTGAT
>Ga0334892_1000412_pt1 | contig 55209 bp, 38 predicted proteins | sample GraSluR3_MG_4_FD_207213 | JGI IMG/M metagenome (GOLD analysis project Ga0334892, IMG submission 207213) | Sludge microbial communities from methane-producing bioreactor in Wageningen University, Netherlands - Granular Sludge_15_04-R3 | ecosystem: Engineered > Bioreactor > Anaerobic >...
CTTGACCGAACGGTAGCATACCCGGTACCCGGCACCTGATACCTGATACCTGATACCTGATACCTGATACCTGATACCCGACACCCGGTACCTGACACCTTTCCCTCTATTCATTTCTTCTTATTCCATTGATTATCATCTGCATATTTGTTTCGATCAGCTTTTCATGGTTAAGACCAAATGCAGCTACCATTTCCGGATTAAGAGAGATCAGTTGCATGAAGCTGTAGAACTGTATCCACACAGAATGAGTCAGGAGGTTGATGTCCAGGTCTATGCGGAAAAGCCCACTGACCTGGCCTCTTTTCAGTTCATTTTTAATGAGCATAAATGGCGACTCTTCTTCGAATACCTGTTTTACCTCACGATCTGTTAATCCTGCCGGAATAGAGAATCCCATTCCGACTGTCAGGAATATCCTGAAGTAGTTGCTGTGCAATCTGGCAAACCTGATGAATGACTCAGCCATATTACGCAGGTTAAGTAGTGGCTCATTGTCGGGAGATACGGCCGTAATTATCAGTTTTTTGAGTCTTTTCATGCCGTTTACCGCACAGTACCACAGAATTGCCTCTTTTGAAGGGAAATAGTTGTAAAGGGTTCCTTTTCCAAGTTCGGCCTCACGGGCTATATCGTCGATGGTTGATGTTAATATTCCTTTTTCCGCAAAGACTCTTTCTGCGGCATCAAGGATATCCTCTCTGCGTTTAGTACGCTCGCGTGATTTTCGTTCAGATACTCCCATGTGAATGTAGTTCGAAAAATGACCAATAGTCACAAATGTATAAAAAAAACAGAAAACCGTGGAAAATTTTCTGCTTTTAATTACAAGTATGTAATCAGAATGAAATAACCATTCTTGATCCTCCGCCGCCTCCGAATCTGGGATTAACCACATTATTGTATATTGAACCGAAGGTGTAGGATAATCCGAAATGGTTAAAATATGAATACTGTGTTGCAAGTTCCTTTCTGCGCAGAAGGATCTCTTCCGGCGTGGCTCCTCCTTTTACAAGGGCGAGCTGGTCATGGACAATCCTGAAGCTACCGCCGAGATTAAATGATAGTCCCTTTGCTACCCGAAGATTTACGGAACCGCTTAATCCGAGATTGTTCTTGCTGAAATCATGCAGGTAGTTCCTCCAGTTTAGGGAGAGATTTATGGAACCCCATTTCTGGACAACCTCGTAGGCTGCCGCCAGTGATTGCATAAGCAGGTGTTCCTCCATTTTGTCGTAGATAGTTGTATCATTATAGTTCTGGTATTCGTATCCCACCCGGTACATCAGGCGCAGTTGCCTTCTTGTTGATTCAGTGTAGGGAAATATATTGTATTCGATTCCCGGAAGAATGCTTACTCTCAGATCGCTGTTGCTGTAAGAAGATGAACTCAGGGACATTGATCCGCCATACGACCAATGGTCGTTAATCGCCAGTACATTAAGAATACTGAGATCCTTTGACTGATTGAGGCTGGTAACCGTTGATTCTCCGAGATCGAATTTATCTTCACCCCGGTCGTAGCTCAACGAGAGTTCCGTCTTTATCTTTTCAGTTACCCTGTTTGCAGAAATGTTTGTAAATATATTACTTGAAGTGTATGACTTCTGTCCCTGCATAAACCCTCCGATACTTGAGCGGAAGACCCAGCTGTTCCATTTATCAGATGAAACAGTTTCGGTAACAGGCATGTTGAATCTGACATCAATATAAGACGCAAGGGGTGTCTTCTGCACATACCTCATCAGTCCTATTTTAAGGGCAGTGACCTCTTTTTGCCGTCTTATATCCTGTGTGTCGTCAGGACTCGTATTTACCACTATTGTATCTTTCATGCCGGCAAACTCTTTCTGTCCCACCAGGAAGTATGTTATTTCTGCTCCTCCCGATCCTGTGGTTCGATGTGATGAAATAATATATAACTGGGCATCCTTCAGGTCACGTACATAGTTAACGAATGTAATCTCCTTACGTAGATAGTCACTTGCATCCATGAAGACATTAAGTGCATCCTTACGAAGCGTGTCTGATTGAGTTGGAGGCTCCTGGGCGCATAAAAAAACAGTTGCCAGCAGGGCTGCTGACAATAGTGTGAATCTTTTCATTTACAGACATTTTTATGGGTTTAGCAGATCAAATATATACTATGGGAATAATTATAATACGGGTCTATTACGGGTTTAACAAATAATTAACGTTGCCTTTAATGCAACAAGGGCGCAAATAGTTGCACCCCTGCTGTTTGAAAAACCTAAATGTATGAGAAACTGTTAATTGGGTGTTAATCCGTCTTCTGTCATTATCCACCATCTACCGCCAAGGTCCCATGAGTTGTGCCCGGGAGCATTTGCTCTCGTAATCATCGAACCCGCTTTTCTGTCCACAAAAATCCTGGTTCCCTCAGGAAGATAGAGATAAACCCTTACATCTGATCCACGCCATCTTGTGTTATCGGGAAGGCCGAAATAGGAATCCACAATAAGGGAGTCATTTCTGAAGGTGTAATTGTATTCAAGGTCTGCAGCGTTATCAAGGGCTTTTCTCCTTGATGTACCCTGTGAATATCTCCTTACTTCCACATAGGGTTCTTCTTCATCTGTCGTTCTGATGAAAGTACGTGCTGAGCAATATATTTTGTCCTCTGCAGTGGTATAGAATGAAAAATTGTCTTCGAAAGGAAGTTCAATCTTCTTTTCATACTGAGTAGATGACAGATCTTTTCCAAGAGCCAGGACTATTGAGTTGTCAACGGTATTCAGATCGGTACGTTCGATTTGCCTTCCTGTTTCGGCGAAGCTGATTCCTTCAGTAAAAAGCAACATGGTAAGGGCAACGGCAGCCATTATCCATATTACCAGAGCGCTGATGCTTACTATGCCGTCTTTAGCCTTGAACTGGAAGATCATTTTGATGCCCCAGTATATCAGGCCCAACAGGGGTAGTGCCAGCACTACCAGACTCAGCCCTACGAACCATGGTATAGCAGACGGTGTGACTATCAACGGGAAGAGATCGGAAAAGAAGAAGGTTTCAGTAGAAGCTGAACCCGGCAGCCATGGCCCGTAATTGAAGAATAATGCCATTATTGCCATAGCCAGGAATGTAAGACCCGTGATTATCAGGGTTACTCCTATTATTATCAGGATAATCCTGAAGAGTATTACAATGAACCTGCCAATAGCTCTGAATATTTCATTCAGCGCACCTCCGACCCTGTCAGCCGTGTCGGCCCCGACAGGCCTTGAATATGTACCACCCGAACCTTTTCTGCGACGGGACCTGTCACTTCCATATCGCTGGCCATAGAGTTCCTGCCTCCTTTTTTCGCTGTTGGCAGGAGGGAGAGCTATCCAAAGGGCTATATATACAAAGAAGGCGAACCCGTAGAAAAAGGTGAAGAGAATAAACAGCAATCTTATCCATACAGGATCAACATTGATATATGTTCCTATTCCCCCGGCAACACCTGCCACTATGCTCTCTTCGGGATTACGGTAGAGCCTTCTTTGTATCGAATAGGTGTTCTCTTCAGGTATGTCATCCTCAAAATTGTCTGCCAGCTCTTCAGGCCTTCCCATAACAGATATCATCTCATCGACATCATCCATGGTCACGACTCCGGTAAGTCCTCTTCGGCTTTGGAATATCTCCGCAACCCTCGCCTCAAAATCATCAAGCGCCTCATGTCCTCCCGGAATCTGTCTGAATCGCACGTTGACCTCCTGGAGGTATGAACGCAGTTTTTCAAACGCATCATCGTCAATCTGAAAAACGATTCCTGCAATGTTTATATTGATGCTCTTTTTCATCGTTATTGCATATTTATTTATTAACGGTTATTATTTCCTGATCAGATTGACTGATTCAATCAGCTCGTTCCATGACTGATCAAGGTCTTTCAGGTATTCCCTGCCAGCTTCAGTCAGTTCGTAGTATTTCCTTGGAGGACCCTGTTGCGACTCCTCCCAACGGTAACTCAACAGTCCTGAGTTCTTCTGCCTTGTAAGCAGGGGATATAATGTCCCCTCGACAACTATCAGCTTTACTTCTCGCAGCTCCTTAATTATGTCACTTGCATAGCAGGAATTCCTGGACAGGATCAGGAGTATGCAGTACTCCAATATTCCTTTCCTCATCTGTGCCTTTGCATTTTCACTGTTCATGGCTATTTGTTTTTAAAGTTCTTTTTAACTCTTTCGAATTCTTCTCTCACAGACTCTTTTATGTTGTGGACGTTTACAGGGTCACCCCGCATCTCAATTTTCTGAGCCGTTGTCCTGGCTTCGGGCAGTACTATCCAGAGTATCAGATAGGCGAAAAGCCCAAGGCCACCTGCAAGTATCAGGGCCAGAAATATTACCCGTGGTATAATGGGATCAAGGTGCCAATAGGCAGCCATTCCTGAACATACACCACCTATCATCCTGTTGTCAGGGTCACGGTACATCCTGTGTGAAGAGGTTGAAGCGAATTTGTCACGGGCAGTGTAGCTGTCCTGATCTACAAAATCCTCTGGCCTGCCCATGATTTCCATTACCTCCCTTACATCACTCATGGTTATTACCTGTCTGAAAGTGCCGAGCCTTGCTCTGAACAACTCGGCCATCCGTGTCTCAATATCTGCCATTATCTCCGACGCGCTTTCCTCACCTGTGAAGTGAAGCTCCAGCGACCGCAGATAGGCCTTCAGTTCATGGTAGGCATCCTCATCCATGTGAAAAGCATACCCGCCGATATTAATGTTAACTGTTACCTTCATGTTGTTATATATTTAATAGTACTTTAAAAAATATAAAAATAGTTTATGCAAAGATATATATAAAAATATATACTATGCAATACATAGTAGTAAAAAAATTTAAATATTAGGTAAACGGCAGACGAGTGACGGTAAACGGCATCAGGGAATCGGTAAACGGAGGACTGAGATATCAGATTTACGATATGCGGTAATTATCTGGCTGGTGCAGGAAGTTTGACATAATACGGGAGCCTGCGGGGGTCATTACCGATTCGGGGTGGAACTGTACTCCGTGAATGTCTAGTTCACGATGTCTGACTGCCATTATCCGGTTGTCGTCACTAACGGCCGTAACAATCAGCTCTGAAGGGAAGTCATTCTCTGAAAGAACCCATGAGTGGTAGAGCCCGGCCTCAAATCTTCCGGGCAGGTCACTGAAGATGTAGTCTGGTTCGGTGATGTTCACCTTTACCTGCCTGCCATGAGACACTTCATCCATGTTTATCATGCTGGCGCCAAAATGAATGCCTATTGCCTGCAATCCGAGACACACTCCAAGAATTCGTTTTTCAGGGTAACGCCTAAGAATTTCAAACATTGCGGGGAACTCAGCGGGCAAACCCGGACCAGGGGAAAAGATGATCCGGTCAAAAGCGCCGGGATCAGCCTCAACAGCTTTTTCCGAAGGACTTACTGTAATATCTACCGCCCCTGCCTCACGGGCCAGCTGAACCAGGTTCCATGTAAATGAATCGTGATTGTCGACAATAAGAAGTTTCATCTCTTTCAGGTAAGTTCAGCTGCGCAGGTATGATGCACCGTTGACGTCAATGATTCCACCGGTCATATATTCGAATCCCTCTGCGGCGAACATCACCACCGTTCTGGCCACCTCAACCGGCTGCGCCACCCTGTTCAGCGGACTCTGTCGCTTGATACTATCGCCTGCAGGGCCGTTAAGCACTTCTGCTGCCATATCTGTTTCCGTGAATCCCGGTGCCACCACTCCTACAGTAATATTATATGGTGCCAGGTACTGGGCGAGAGACTGGCTCATGGAGTTCAGTCCTGCTTTGCTGGCACCATAGGCAGGATGCCCGGGTTCCCCCCTGAAAGCGCCGCGCGAGGAGATATTAACGATCTTGCCGCCACCCTTTTCAATCATATGCCGTGCCGCCAGGTAGCATACGTTCGCAGCGCCGGTAAGATTGACAGAGATTGTCTCATTCCAACGTGCCTGCCATTCACTGAAGCCGATGTCAGCAATCCGGTGCTCAGTGAAGATTCCGGCATTGTTTACCACGACATCTATGTGTCCATATAGGTCTGTAACCTCACTGAATACTTTTTCAATGGCCTCAGGGTCAGCAACGTCAAGGCAGAAGGCTTTATGCATCCCCCTGCCATCAAGTTCTTTCAGCGTTCGTTCCGCTTCCTCCCGGTTAGCTCTGTAGGTTATTATTACACCGGCATTCAGTTGCGCAAACAGTATGGCACAGGCCTTACCTATTCCGCGCGATCCGCCGGTTATGAGAACATTTTTTCCCGAAAAGTCAAAATTGATATCCATGTTGTCAGGGTTAATATAAAACTAGCTTATGTGATTATAGATTTGTCACGGCTAAAGGTACAAAATTAGTGCATTCCGGGGCATCGATGAGCGATCGACTCTCACCAGATTAAATATTCATGGTTCTCAGCGAATGGCAGCTGAAGTGAAGTTCATATCTTTGCAGGAACACAAAAACACCCTGATGCTTAATCTGCCTCCCGACAAGATGGAAATGATGGATAACCTTGGTAGCAGGGGGATTCCTTTCCTGTTTGCAGTCTCTTTCGATGGCAGTGAAGTTTTTGTCTGGAAACATGATGAAATACCGTCAGGAGTGAAATTCTCGGTTCCGCTACTCAAACAAAACAGGAGGAAGAAAACAGATTATAGGAAAGGAACCTTTACAACGGGACACCAGGCAACGGTTCCTCGGTCAAAGCCAGGAGGTATTGGGAAATTTGATCTTACACCTGTTGAATTTGAGCGTTACAATAAGGCCTTCGAAAAGGTAATGGTCCATCTAAAGAGAGGCGATACTTATCTTATCAACCTTACAATGCCGACAGCTATTGATTCGCCTCTGACACTGCAGGAGATATTCGACCTGAGCGATTCACCCTACAAACTTCTGATCAGCGAAAGGTTCGTCTGCTTTTCTCCCGAAATATTCGTCCGTATAACCGACGGTATCATTAGCTCCTTTCCGATGAAGGGAACCATTGATGCCACTGCTCCCGGGGCTGAGAAGATAATACTTGCTGACAAGAAGGAACTGGCAGAGCATAACACCATCGTCGATCTTATCAGAAACGACCTGAGTATGGTAGCAAAAGAGGTGAGAGTGAAGAGGTACAGGTATATAGACAGAATTGAGACAAACAGGGGCCCATTGTTGCAGGTTAGTTCAGAAATAACCGGAGTTATGGAGGATCACATGTCAGGGAAAATTGGCACCCTGATGTCACGATTACTGCCGGCCGGCTCTGTAACCGGTGCTCCGAAGGAGAAAACAGTGGAGATAATAGCAGAGGCCGAGGGTTACGACAGAGGCTTTTATACCGGCGTCTTCGGGTGGTTCGATGGTAAAGATCTCGACTGCGGAGTGATGATCAGATTTGTTGAGAGTCACAACGGGAAGTTAATCTACAAGAGCGGCGGAGGTATTACCGCGCTAAGTGTCCCTGAGTCGGAATATAGCGAGCTGGTTAGGAAGGTGTATGTGCCGGTTAAGGGGTAGAAGGGAGTAGAATGGCGTAAGGGGAGTAAGGGGTGTAGAATGGCGAAATGGCATATAAGGGCATAATGGCATAAAAGGGTGATAGGAGCGGGGCCGGGGTGCAGGCGGAGCGAAGCGGAGTCCCGCACCGAAGGTCGGGAGCGTTGGGCGTAGGGTTATTATGTTTTTTATATCTTTAAGGGTTAAAGAATTTACATGAAGAGATACAGATGGGGTATACTGGCTCCGGGAAGAATAGCCGAAAAATTTGCTGAAGGCCTTAAGCTGCTTGATAATGCAATACTGTATGCTGTTGGATCACGCGATCTGGCCAGGGCAGATGATTTCGCTCACAGACATGGATTTGAAAAAGCATATGGCAGTTATAAAGACCTTGTTTCTGATCCTGACCTCGATGTGGTTTATGTGGCCTCTCCGCATTCGCACCATCGTGAACATACACTGCTGTGTCTTGGCCACGGCAAACATGTTATCTGTGAGAAAGCATTCGCACTGAACCTTAAAGAGGTCAGAGAAATGATTGTGGCCGCTAAAGAGAAGGGTCTTTTCCTTATGGAGGCCCTGTGGCCTCCTTTTCAGCCGTCATATCTCGAGGCCGACCGCATTATCAGGAGCAGGGAAATGGGTGATGTGGTAACGATGGCAGGCCGCTTTGGATTCATAGCTCCATACGATCCTGAGGCCCGTACATATGACCTCGCCCTGGGCGGCGGATCGCTCCTCGACATTGGCATATATCCTATAATGGATATTCTCCGATATATGGGCCTGCCTGACAAGATATCGGCAATTGCCTCGTTTGCCCCATCAGGGGCTGATGACAGCGTACTTGCGGTACTGGGCTATCCTGACGGACGCAAGGCTACAGCATACAGCTCGTTTGTTGAGGATGCTGGTGTAGGAACTACGATAATACTCGAACAAGGGAGATTAATCCTCGAAAGAACCCGTAGTATGGGCCAGAAGCTGATAATAGAAAAAGCCGGAAAAGAACCGGTGGTGAAAACATTTCAACCCATGGCTTCAGGGTTTTCATATGAAGCTGCGGAGGTCATGAGATGCCTTGACGCAGGCAAAACTGAAAGTGATATCGTCCCCCACGCTTTCAGCTACGACCTTATGAGCCTCCTCGACAGTGTGCGTGAAGCAGCCGGAATAGTATACCCGGAAAGAGATTTGTAACAGGAAAAGAGTAAGGTTTAAAAGATTTAAACAGATTAAGATGAAAAAAATGGGGGTATTGAGATCATTAGGGGTTATTCTCCTGGTTTATTTAATTGTACCAGGTATTTCAGCCCAAAGAGCCGGAGCCTACAGGCTTGAGAATGAAAGCATCGTTGCAGAGATATCGAGAAACGGACTGACGTCGGTTGTCAGTCCCAAAGATCCGTACAGGGCTAATGTTGTAGGTCAGGGAGCCTGGGGCCGACCGACGGTGCGATATAAGATACTCGAAGGCGACTGGCTTGAGATCTTTAACGGTGCCAGGAGTATTGAGAAGAGGCCTGACGGGTCAGTGACCATAACCGATTTCCAGCCTGGCATGCCTCAGAAACTGGAACAACGCTATTACCTTACCCCGAAAGGACTTGATCTAGACATAACGGTGGAAGCCACAATGAAATGGGAATTTACCATCGGTGACATGGTGATCAATTTCGGCACCAACAGGCCGGGTGGCGGTACCCCGGAATATATATTTGAGGAGTGCTATACGCAGCACCAGTATATATCAGGTAATGGATCGTTTATCTATTATGCAAGACCATCTGGAACTCCTCCTTATCTGATGGTTTTGCCTAAGGAGGGTACCGGACTGGAGTACTTTGACGGGTCAGGGGTATATATTCACTCATTTCTTGCAGGTAACAGTGTTTCAAGCGGAACCTGGCGGCAGGAACATACCACAAAGAAGGTCGGCGCTGCAGAGAGTGAGAACGGTAAGCTCAGTTACGGCTTCAAATTCAGATGGGCCGACAGCTATGATCATATGCGGCAGATTCTGTATGAAGAAGGTCTTTTCGACATTAGGGTAGTACCAGGGATGTCGGTTCCTAACGATCTTACCGCAATGTTCTCATTGCATACACAGAATGATATCTATTCGATAGTAGCTGAATTTCCTGAGAGCACAGAAATACAATATCTTGGAGAGAAACTCCCCGATCACCACGTTTATGAGGTTAAATTTGACCGGCTGGGTGAGAATATGCTGACTGTTCATTATAACGACGGACAAAAGACTTACCTCGAGTTCTTTTCGACCGAACCTGTGGAAACGCTTATTAAAAAGCGCTCGTCATTCATCGTCAACAAACAACAGCACAGGGATCCTTCAAAGTGGTACAATGGCCTCTATTCGGTTTACGATATGGGCAACAGTATATTGAGGAGTCCTGATGATACAGACGGATTTGACTTCTGGTGGGGGTACGTACTTACATGTGATGATCCGGCTCTTTGCAAGGCCCCGTATGTGGCTGCAAAGAATGTATATTTTCCTGTTGACGAAGAGATTGAATCGGTAGAGTATTACATTGAAAATTTCGTATGGGATAAACTGCAGCGCACTGACAAGGATGACCCATATCCTTATGGTATTTACGGTGTTCCGAACTGGGTAGTGGCAAGAGATATTGACGCCAGGGCGGGCATCAGGAGTCGCCAGCTGGACAGGATGCAGGTGTGGCGCTCATATGATTACCCGCACATCTTCATGTTGTATTATCACATGTATGAGATCGCTAAAATGTACCCCGGGAAAGTCAGTTACCTCGATGCCGCCGGATATCTCGAAAGGGCCTTCCAGACGGCTAAAGGATTTTTTCTCTACCCGTATGAGATATGGGGCGAGTATTACAAGGCCTATGAGATTGGGTGCTATAACGAGCTTGTGATTGAGGATATAATAGCCGCGCTGGAACTTGAAGGCAGGCAGAAGGATGCCGACTGGCTCAGGGGAGAGTATGAGAAGAAGGTAAAGTTTTTTATATATGATAATAAATATCCGTTCAGTTCCGAATATGCTTTTGACCGTACTGCTTTTGAATCGAGCCATGCCTTTGCAAAGTATGGTGTTCTGAATGTAATGAAACCCGATACCAACCTGTGGTATGACAAAACCAGAGAGGTGTGGTACTCGCATCCTGTAGTAAAACAGAGTGATGCCCGTGAGTTTATGGAGAGGCAGCTGTATGCAGGACTGACTGTCAGGGGTTGGCTTGAGACAACATATTTCCAGCTCGGTGCCGACAACGGAATGAGTTACATGGCTAAGATGGGAGGATGGTCAATACTAGACTATGGCAAGTATTTCGCTGAGAAACCGTGGGACTGGCTGCAGCTGGGGTATGCATCATACCTGAGCTCATGGTCGCTGATGAATACCGGTACTCCTGAATCAGATTGGGGATTCTGGGCCCCAGGCGAGGAGAATGACGGTGCGATGGGCTGGGCGTTTATTTCATCAAAACGAGGACGTGCGTGGATAAGAAAGGATTACGACAGAGGGGCATGGATGTACGACGGAGAGGCCGATCTGGGTAATGGCGCTGCCATCAGGATCGCTGAAACAATACTTACCAACGACCCGCTGTTCGGGTGGATGGCTTATGGCGGAATATTGACGGAGAACAGGAGAGATTTCTCGATCTTACCACGTGACGGATTGAGAAACAGGTTTTCGATAATAACAGGAGACCGGGCACTAAGCATCAGGTTAGCAAGAGATGGTTTTATGGAGAACAGGGAGATAGTTGCTGATAAAGGCCTTAAAAAGGTTAGCTTTACGCTCGAAAACCGCACTCACGATGCGCATAATACAGAAATGATAGTGACCACAATTCCGGGCAGTAATATTAGGGTTACTCTCGACGGGAAGGCAATAAGACCAAATCAGGTTTCAGGTTCAGTGCAGAGCTTTATTCTTCCGGTTTCAGGTAGATCTCATAATGTGACAATATCGTACAATTAGAAAAATAATATCCAGGGTTTTTGCAGAAAGTGGAAATGAGCAAAGAGACATCAATGAATGAGCCGGCCGGGGTTAAGGCCTGGTATAATGGCTTTAGCGGCAGGCAGGTTAGTACAGGGGTCAACCTCAGACACTTCCGGCTGATGAATGAACTTATTGCCGGAGGTCTGAACCGCACAAATAGCGTGCTTGAGGCTGGCTGCGGTGTGGGAACCCTGACCTCCCTGTTACATTCATACATCAGGCGCGGTAAGATAGTCTCCATCGATATCAGTGATAAGTCGGTGGCAATAGCTGCTGGGCGATTCCCGAAGTCGAAAAGGGTGGAGTTTATTGCCACTGATATTTTAAATTTTCAATATCCTGAAAAATTCGATTTCATAATCCTCGCCGACGTGCTTGAACACATACCAGTTGATCAGCACAAGGCGCTGATTGGGGTACTTGCTGCCCATATGCATGCTGACTCACAGATATTCATTAACATCCCCCATCCTCAGGCCCTCGACTACATAAGAGAGACTAAGCCGGAACAGCTTCAGATAATTGACCAGTCCCTTAGTGCCGATAAGCTGATGGAGGATATATATGATAACGGTCTTAGCCTTGTGAGTTATCGTTCATATTCCCTCTTTAACCGTGAGCATGACTATGTACTCATATGGCTCAGTAATAAAGCAGGGACAACTCTTCACCCCCTGCCCAAGCTATGTATAATTAGAAGGAAACTGGCCGCAAGAATCGGGTTTTTCATCTCTCGTTTATGAACAGTCAGATGTATGGCAAGGCCAGTCATTATCTATATCGCACCCAATATCTCATCCTTTGTAAGGAAAGATATTGACCTTCTGTCAGCAAAATACAGGGTGTTGGCGCCCCACCATAACTGGGTAAAAAAGCTGTTGGTTCCTGTATCTTTTCTGAGGCAGATGGTGTTCCTCTCTATGAATATTGCCCGGACCAGGGCCGTGTTTATCATGTTCGGCGGATACTGGTCGTTTTTGCCAGCTCTTTTCGGAAAGTTGTTCCGCAGGCCCGTTTTCATAATCCCCGGAGGTACTGACTGCGTCTCATTCCCTTCGCTGCGATACGGCAGCCTCAGAAAACCCCTCCTCCGTACGATTATCAGGTTGTCGTACACCCTCTGTACAAGGCTCTTGCCGGTAGATGAATCACTGGCATTCTGCAGTTACGGCTATCTTGAACCAAGAGACTACGATTTTCAGGGGTTCAGATATTTTTTTCCGAATCTTAAGACAGGACACACAGTCATCTATAATGGTGTCGATGTTAGCAGCTTTACTATTACCTCAGGTGCGAGGATGCCAGGTTCATTTATCACCATTTCGCTTGTTGAGGATCAGAGGCGGTTTATTATAAAAGGAATAGACAAGGTAATCGATCTGGCAAGATCATTTCCGGAGTCTCAGTTCACTATTGCAGGAATCTCACGTAAGATGGTGGAGTCACTTGGCAACTTGCCCGCAAACCTGGTTTGTTATCCATTTCTGCCGCCTGAAAAGTTCAATGAGCTGCTTGGTGAAACGGAGTTCTACCTTCAGCTTTCTGTTTCAGAGGGTTTCCCGAACGCTTTGTGTGAGGGCATGCTCGGTGGTTGTATTCCTGTTGTCTCTTCGGTGGGAGCCATGCCTGTGATAGTGGAAGAAACCGGGTTTGTAATGGAAAGTTCAAAAGACGAATACCTCAAAGAGAAAATAAGAGAGATCTTGTCCCTCTCTTCAGAGAAGAAGAAACTGCTTTCTGACCTTGCCCGGAAACGGGTAATTGAGAATTACTCAATTGAGAGAAGGGGAAAAGCCCTGGAAGAAGTACTCGCAACTTTTGCCAGTTGATTATTAACGACACAAAGGCCATAGTCACGACAGCAGAGTTATAATATATCGGAACATTCATATATCTTTAGCTGATAACTTAGTTTTCAAATACTGATCAACCATTGAGATTTTTCATTTAAGAATCAAATACTTCAATTAAATCTATATCTGAGCCATGAGAATAGCATTATTATCGGTAATTACACTTGTGCTCTCAGCCCATATCGGGATTGTAAATGCACAGGGGACTATGCTGCTTCGTCAGCCAACCGTCAGCAATACAAGTATTGTTTTTGTTCATGCCAACGACCTCTGGATTGTCGGGCGTGACGGTGGTGATGCCATAAGACTTACCAGTTCGGCAGGACAGGAGAGGAATCCCCATTTCTCTCCCGATGGCAGAACAATCGCATTTACAGGCCAATATGACGGCAACACTGACGTCTATATTGTTTCGGCAACAGGAGGACAGCCGGTCAGGCTGACCTGGCATCCCGGGTCTGATAATGTAACGGGATGGAGCCATGACGGCAAGTATGTCCTTTTCACCTCAGCGCGCGAAGGTTACCCCTCCGCAGAGTCAAAGTTCTACCGCATCAGCATAAGCGGAGGAATGCCTGAACCACTGATAGTCCCCCGTGCCTCAGCCGGCTCTGTTTCGGAAGACGGCAGGTTCATTGCATACCAGGAGGTGTCGTTCTGGGACCCCGAGTGGCGCAATTACCGTGGAGGTCAGGCAAAGCCGATATGGATTATGAACCTGAAGGATTATTCGATTGTGAAGACACCCCAGACAGACAAGGAAAGACATACCGATCCGGTTTGGCTTAACGGCAAGGTATGGTTCCTATCGGAGCGTGACTACGCAAATAATATCTGGTGTTTCGACCCGGTAAAAAAGGATTTGAAGCAGATAACCTTTCATGCCGATTTCGACGTGAAGAGCCTCGACGCCGGAGGCGGAATGATAGTATATGAGCAGGGTGGATACCTTCACCTCCTCAACCCTGCCGACAACAGGGCAAACAGGCTTGAAATAAATGTTAAGGGGGATTTTCACTGGGCCCGTGAGCGATGGGAGAATATTTCGGCAGGTTCACTGCAGAATGCATCGCTGTCACCAACCGGTCAGAGGGCTCTCTTTGAGTACCGTGGTGATATCTTCACGGTTCCGCGTGATAAAGGCGACTGGCGCAATATAACAAATAGTCCCGGTGCCGCTGACCGTTACCCGGTATGGTCACCTGACGGGAAATCAATAGCATGGTTCTCTGACGCAGCCGGTGAATATCAGCTGATGGTAGGCGACCAGCAGGGCATGGAGAATCCGAAGGCCATATCAATACCCCAACCTACCTTTTTCTTCCGGCCTGCATGGTCTCCTGACAGCAGGCATATTGCCTTTACTGACACACACTATAACCTCTGGGTGGTTGAGCTGGCAACCTCAAAGATCACAAAAGCCGATACGGAGCGTTTTGCCCACCCAAACCGAACCATGAACCCGGTATGGAGCCCTGACAGTAAATGGATTGCCTACGCAAGACTCCTCGACAACCAGTTCAAGGCCATCAGGGTTTACAACGTTGAAACAGGTGAACGTCACCAGCTCACCGATGGAATGGCAGATGCAATATCGCCTGTCTGGGATGCCTCAGGCAAGTACTTGTGGTTCCTGGCTTCAACCAACTACGGACTTAATTCCGGATGGCTCGATATGAGCTCCTACGAAAGGCCTGTCACCAGGGCTCTCTACTTTATTATCCTGAACAGCGAAGATCCCTCTCCTCTGCTTCCTAAGAGCGATGAAGAGAAAGAGAAGGAGAATGAAAAGGAGAAAGCAAAGGAAGAAACCACCGCAAAACCCGCCGGAGGAGTTACGGTCAGGATAGACCCTGCAGATATCAGCAGACGCATTGTCGCAGTCAGCATCCCGGCGCGTAACTACGTACAGCTTGTCGAAGGACCGGCTAATACAGTATTCTACGCTGAACAGGCAACCGGACAGCAGGGCTTCTCGCTCAGCAAGTACAACCTGGCAACTGTGAAGAGCGATCCATTTATCAGCGGAATAACCTACGCAGCAGTATCAGCAGATAGAAAGGCTCTGCTTTATCGCAGCGGCTCAACATGGGGTATAGTAAATACTTCAGAGTCAAATAAGAAATCAGGTGACGGACGCCTTGAAGCTATTTCATCAATGCGTATGAAGATTGACCCGCCTGCCGAATGGAAGCAGATATTCCGCGAAGGATGGCGGTTCCAGCGCGATTTTCTCTACGTCGACAATGTGCATGGTGCTCCATGGGACGATATCTACAAGTGGTACAGTCCTTGGATCGATCATGTGCATCATCGTGCCGACCTCAACTATGTGATTGACATCCTCGGTGGCGAAGTTTCTGTCGGCCACTCCTACACCTCCGGAGGTGACAACCCATCTGTTCCCTCAGTGTCAATGGGATTGCTTGGAGCTGATTATGAGCCTCACAAGGGACTACACCGCATAAAGAAGATATACACCGGCGAGGATTGGAATCCGGGACTTGCCGCCCCGCTGGCACAGCCGGGAATCAAAGTGTCGGAGGGAGATTACATACTGGAAGTCAATGGAATACCTGTGACAGCTGAAGACAATATTTACCGGTTTTTTGAGGGAACCTCGGGCCGCCAGGTAAAACTGAAGGTCAACAACGCGCCAAAGGCAGAGGGTTCATGGATGGTAACTGTGGTTCCGGTGTCTAATGAAGGACAGCTGCGAACCATGGCATGGATAGAGCACAACAGGAGAGAGACGGCCAGGCTGTCAGACAACCTGCTGGCTTATGTCTATGTGCCAAACACATCGAACCAGGGATATAGCTACTTTAACAGGTACTATTTCTCACAACAGGACAAGAAAGGCGCGATAATAGATGAGCGCAACAATGGAGGAGGATCAGCGGCAGATTACATGGTTGATATTATGGCACGCGAACTGCATGGCTATTTTAACAGTAAAGCCGATGACCGGAGGCCGACGACAACCCCGATGGCAGGAATATGGGGTCCGAAGGTTATGATAGTGAATGAGATGGCCGGTTCGGGCGGTGACCTGTTGCCCTACCTGTTCAGAAAGATGGAGATTGGATCGATAGTAGGAACACGTACCTGGGGCGGACTGGTGGGAACGTGGGATACACCTCCGTTTATTGACGGTGGCAGGATGGTTGCACCAAGAGGCGGTTTCTATGATGTGGATGGCAACTGGGCCGTTGAGGGCGAAGGTGTTGCACCTGATATTGAAGTGGAGATGACGCCGGCACTGGTGATAAGCGGCCGCGATCCTCAGCTCGAAAAGGCTGTGGAACAGGCCCTCAGACAAATGAGGTCAGAAATAATATATCTGAAACCTGAGCCTGAGCCACCGGTAAGATACAGGCGTCCGGTTAAGAAATAATCACAGGGAAGACCACTGAAGCCTGAGTGCCCGATTAATGGCAGTCATACCAGTGACTTATATCGAATTCTGAGATGAGTGATACAGAAGCGGCATTTTACAGGAAGAGGTTTTTCCTGAGCATGGCAATACCGGCAATATTCCTTTTTATTGCATGGCTTGTCTTTGTCGTGGGTCATCTTTTTGAGTTCAGCAACAGGGGCATGGGAATCCTTCCGCAAACCATCAGAGGACTGCCAGGGATACTTATTTCACCGTTCGCACATGGCGACCTCAAACACCTGGTTAACAACAGCCTGCCCATCCTGATTCTCGGTACGGGCCTATTTTATTTCTACGGAGAGATTGCGCTTAAGGTGTTTTCTATTAACTGGATACTTACAGGCTTTTTCGTATGGCTGGCCGGCAGGGATGCATGGCATATCGGGGCAAGCGGACTGGTATACGGAATGGCTTCGTTTCTCTTTTTCAGCGGGATAATCCGCAGGCACTTCCGGTTGATGGCGCTTTCACTGCTGGTGGTGTTCCTGTACGGTTCGATGGTATGGGGCATGTTCCCGTTCGTCCCGTCCAACATATCGTGGGAATCGCATATGCTCGGTGCAGTGTCGGGTGTCTTCCTGGCAGTGATGTACCGGCATGAGGGACCGCAACCTCCTGTTTATGAATGGCTGGATGAGGAGGATACAGAAGATACAGAAGATGCAGAAGATATGGAAGAAGAAGGTGAAAATGATAATTTCGCCTTGGAGAAATGAGCATCTCTCACCTCTTCTTCAGGTGTTTGATAAGAAAATCTACCGTTGCCCTGTTCACTGCAACCTGGTTCCTGTAGACCATAAAATGGTGTGTGTCATCTACAATAGTCATTGTTTCATGGGGGGCATTTAATTTTCTTAACCGCTGTACCAGGTCTGTTGACTGGTTATAATCTACATTCCTGTCATCGTCGGCATGAATTATCAGTCCGGGCGATTTCCATCCTTTTACGTCAGCTACCGGTGATGATTTCCAGGCCAGTTCAAGGAAATCATCAGCATCAGGCACCTTTTCATATCTGCCACTGCCCGAATTTGATGAACTTCCTGATAACGTAAAGTCATGGACACCTGAAATATCAACTCCGGCGGCAAAGAGGTCAGAGTTTCGTGCAAGGGCCATCGCCGTGAGGTAACCACCATATGAACCGCCATATATTCCTATCCTTTCGGCATCGACAAAATCAATTGATGCCAGCCAACTGTGGGCTGCAAGTATGTCCTGGTATTCTGATGCACCTCTTCTCCCTCCATCAACAGGGTTATGGAATTCATAGCCATAGCCTATCCCCAGCCTGAAATTAACCGACAATACTACGAATCCCCTTGATGCCAGATATTGATTTATCGCATATGCATTTGAATAATAAGGAGAATAATGCCACCCCAGCAACATCTGTCTTTGCGGTCCGCCATGTGCAAAGATAACGGCCGGTTTCTTTCCCTTGATTTCATCATTATTAAATACCGTGCCGTGAATTATAGTGCCGTCAGTAGCCCTGAAAACAGCCTGGTACGGCTTAACGAGATTAGATTCAGGGTAATCGACCGGAATAAGGTGAGAGGCCAGCATCTGCCGCCTGCCATTTGCATTATCCATCACCTCCACAAGAGGTGGCCTCCTGGGTCCGGCTGAAATGAATACAATACTCTTTCCGTCGCCCGTCATGAAGGGTGTCCATTCATTTCCTTCACCGGGTGTCATCACTTCCATGTCTTGTTTGTCAATTGACACTTTTACTATATGCCTGCGGTCGATATCATGCTCATCGGGGCCTGTATTTCCTGCAAAAAGCAGGTACCTGCCATCTGAACTCATTGAGATATATTCTGCCATGAAATTACCGGGTGTGAGTAAGAGCATCTCTTCTCCATCTGGTTTTACTGAATAGAGGTGAGGCCATCCGTTATGGTACGAAAGAAAAACAATTCTGCCATTACCCCAGCGAAGATTTGTCCCTCCATGTGTGGTTGGTACCGACCCCCTCATTGTATTTGGAGATTCCCATACAGAATGACTGTCTGAGCCATCTGTTCCGGAGACCATCACCTTCCATGGTCTTGGAACAGGCTTGAGTAACGAATCCGGCGGACCCCCGCTTCCAGGTCTCCTGATAAAGGCTATCTGCTTTCCGTCTGGAGACCATACCGGTGAGCTGTCGTGATCATACCCCGGATCAATCCATGTAACAGGTTTTTGCGGGCCATTATATACACCTATGAATGAATGATCCCCCCGGTTTGACCTGAAAGCTATTTTGTCACCTTTGGGTGACCAGACCGGAGATGTATTATTGCCTCTCAGCATAAACAACCTGGATGCTTTCTCTGATCCATCAATAGGAACCGTCCACAGCTGACCTCCCCGGGTAAAGGCAACCCTGTCACTACCGGGCGAAATCGTGGGGTTCAGCCCTTCGGCAAGCATTACGGGTTCACCGCCGGCGAAAGGTATCGACCAGATGCCCACTACTAAAGGCTCAGGGTAAGATAAGGCATTCACAGGCTCTTCATCGCTCCAGTTGGAACCAAAATCCCCGCCCCTGATAAAAACACACCATTCTCCATTTGGGGATAATGACAATGATGAAAAGGCCTGGCCGTCATCATCAGCGAAATTGGTTAGCTGACGTGCCCTGAATGAAGGTCCCTCAGCCACGAAGAGATTCCTTATACCTTCCTTATTGACTGCCCAGGCTATCCTTGACCCGGATGATGATACCGTAAGCCCCTCAGGAAAAGGATATGACATCACCTGCTCAAGTGAGAAAACGCTGTTTTGAGAGTACATGTCAGTGCATGTGACTGATGTTATCAGCAAAATGCACCCAATTAGGCTTTGGAAATTTAATTTAAGCATGATATTTTAATTAGTGAATCGTTTTATTGTGAAATCGCTGTTTTATGTTTTTATATGATCAGAGGCCATTGGGTATAGAAGAGTGAATATTAAGGACGAAGATATCAGTGTCAGCACTGTTGATTTGTAAAGCGTAGTATATCATCTCCTTATGACAGGGAACTCTGTTATCCTTAGTTTTGCACTGCCATAGGGTACCAGCTCCAGCTCAACCGGTTCTCCGTTAACCTGAACAGGCGATAAGGGAGGGTCCGCAGCCGAATTATCCTTTAGTCCCCACCCGGGAATCACCATTCCCTTAACCTTCAATATCACAGGGGGGTCTTCTGTCCATTCAATCTGTTTTTCATGCTGCTCTGACCATAGCATATCACCTTTGTCGGCAAAAGGGTAGGCTTTGACGGGCTGTGTTTCTACCCTGATGCTTTCACCAGGGTATTCTTCATTCAACACCAGACCGTAATTCCATTCCGTTACCGGCACTATCTGCCAGTCAGCACTGCCCTTATAATCAGGGTTCTTATAACTCATCTCCGCCTTTGAGTATTCCTTTCCTATCCTTAGTGAATAATACAGAGGCCCCCGCATAATGGAAACGGAATTATTATATCTTCTCTCAGCCCTGATATCGAATGGAATAGTTAGTGTGATAACATCACCGTCCTTCCATTTTTCTGTTATTTTTACCGTTTCGCCAGCTTCAGCGTTTATCTTTTTACCATTGTATTCAATGCTGGCTTTCCCGCTCCATTTCGGTATGCGCAGGTATAAAGGGAACTTTACTTTATTCTCTGTATTTATCCGGAACACAATGCTCCCCTCAAAGGGGTAGTCTGTCTCTTCGGTTATGGTTACAACCGTGCCACCGGCAACAGATGCTGTTACCGATGATGGTCCGTATACTGCTGCTATAAGACCATTATCATGAGTCGCCATCCACATATGCTCAACCAGTTTAGGCCAGCCCTGGTGCATATTGGCAAGGCAGCAGGGATAGTTTGGCATCAGGCCATATATATTTGATTCATCCCTGTTGGTGCTCCAGTCTCTTTTAGCCACGCTGACCAGCACCTGATTTGATTGCTGGTCGTACTGATGCGCCCAGCCATCTGCCGTCATTGTTCCGGGAAGAGCATTGTATGCCAGGTATTCCAGCCTGTCGGCAAGTGATATATCGCCGAATATGCCGAATAAAGTCTCCAGTGAATACATATATTCAACCACCGCACACATTTCAGTACCCTGTGCGGGGCTTTTACCCGACAGGTGTTCATCGCCCGAGAATCTTCCCGCAGCCTGATCATGATGGCTTACATATTTTCCGATACCCTCAAAAACAGCCTTTTTGTACCTCTCATCCCCTGACTGCTGATACCAGAGACCCGGATATTTTATGGCCATGGCATTGTTGACAACATGTGCCGTAAGGCCTTCAGCCTGCCAGTTGTGTGGTATCTGATTATCTGCCACGGCGTTTGAGTCCCATGGAAAAGTATTGTAGTATTCGGTCCAGTCAAAGCTGTTTTTCTGAATTGATTCAATTGTCTCCAGTATCCACGGTTCCTTTAGTCTCTTATACAACCAATACCCGGTAACGGCATGTTCCATGGCCCTTACGCCCCTCCATTCCTTGTCGGGCCAATCAGGTTCATTTTTATGGAGATACCTGAAATACGCGATTAGCACATCAAGGGCCTCCTGCCTTCCTGTTGCCTCGAAATATTGAGTCAGGACCTTTGATGACACGGCCAGGGGCCACCTGTCTGTCAACATTTCAGGTCCGTACCAGCCATCGGGTCGCGAACTTTTGAGTATAGGCTCAATCCATTCCTCAACTTTGGCTTTTAGCCTGCTGTCGTTAAGAATGTACGCCAGGGGTACCAGTCCGTCAAGGTAATAGGGACCCCTTTCCCATGACTCACCCCCCTTGTCTTTCCACCCTGAATTAACCAGGTCTTCCCAGAAATCATCCAGGTGACCGGTAAGTCCGTCAGCTTGTATCTGAAGCTGGTCCTTCAGCCATCCCTCAGGTTCAACAGCGCCCGTGGGTAACTTAATGTATGCCTCCGGAACCAGTGGTTCAGGGTTCACAGGATATAAGGATATGTCAGCGACATCCTTGCATCCCCCTAAAGAAGAGATGATTATCAGGGCGTAAATCAGGCCAGTCTGTTTCATGAGTATCTGAGGTTTATTTGGTCAGATAAATTTACTCAAAAGTCTATGAAATTGAACGCCGCGATAGTAAGAAATCTTGTAACTTGTAGACGGTAGACGGTAAACGGTAAACGGTATCCGGTAAAATCCGCAACCCGCAACCAGTAACCCGCAACCAGTAACCAGCAACCAGTAACCCGCAACCCGCACATCGACTAAATAAAAGTATAGCTTATGGCTGAGATACGAACAGGAGTAGCAAATTATTCCCTGCACCCGCTGCAATTGCGGCCACATGAGGTATTGCAGTGGGCTCATGACAATGGGGCAGAAGGCGTGCTCTTTTCTGACCTGCCCGAAAGCGAGAGGGAGGAATTGAGTGTGTCACACCTTCGTGACCTCGGGCAGATGGCACGTGACCTCGATATGTATATTGAATGGGGTAACGGCAAACATATTCCTTTTAATTTTCATGACTGGTCGCCTGCAGACATAATGCCTGCAAACCTGAAAGCGGCGGCTGAGGCAGAGGCCATAGGAACAAAAATCATCCGAACCTGCTCTGAGGGAATGTTGCGTGCCAATCTTTCCAATCCTGCAACTTCAGATTTACTAAGGGCTACGGTAAAGGAACTCAGAAGAATGATGCCGATGCTGGATGATTATGGCGTGGTACTGGCAATAGAGACTCACTTTGAATTTACATCCTTTGAACTTCTGAGAATACTCGAAATGTGTGGTGCCCGACCAGGGGGGTGCCTGGGCATTTGTCTTGATACAATGAACCTGCTTACCATGCTCGAGAATCCGTTGCAGGCAGCAGAGAGATTAATGCCATGGGTTGTCTGCACACATATCAAGGATGGTGGATTGGTGTTCAACAGCGAAGGACTGACTGCATTTCCGGCAGCCCTCGGTAGCGGAATTGTTGACGTGGAGAGCATTGTAAGTCTTATTCTCAGGGAAGGCCGAAATATTAATCTCTCCGTTGAAGGCCATGGCGGCAGTCATCTTTTACCGATCCACGAACCATGGTATATCAATCAGTTCCCCGATCTGACAATAAGCGAATACAATAACCTTATGCTTCTCGAAGACAGGGCCGAAGCATTGATGGAGAGCGGGAAACTTTTCATAACATCATATGATGAATGGCTTTCTGTATGTGAGGCAAGAACACGTAGTGACCTAAAAAAGCTGAAAGAGATATGTGAGAGGTGCAGATGATATTGATCTAATCATTACCTTTGGGGCTGTTGTGACCTGAACTAAACCTTATTCACTATGAATGCCAATCCTGTAGCTGTAATTACCGGTGCAAGCAGGGGTATAGGCAGGGCAATTGCCATAGCTCTTGCAGCAGAGGGTTTTGATATTGCGGCCATATCCAGAACAGTAGATTCTGAAGCAATGGAGAGTCTGGCTCCGGAAGTAAACAATCACGGACGGCACTTTTTCCCCGTTGGTCTTGATATCAGTCATACCGAAAGGCACGCCGAAGTGATATCACTTATTCTCGAAAGGTTCGGAAGGATAGACTTTCTGGTGAACAATGCCGGAGTGGCTCCCCTTGAGCGCAATGACATACTTGATATGACAGAGGAGAGTTACGACAGAGTAACCGGCATAAACCTCAGAGGCCCTGTATTCTTCGCCCAGAAGGTTGCCCGTGAGATGATCTGGCTCAGGGAACACAATCCTGAGCTAAAACCTGCAATGGTTTTCATCACTTCAGTATCAGCAACTCTCTCGTCAACAAACAGGGGAGAATACTGCATTTCAAAAGCAGGACTGAGTCTCGCAGCTACCATATTTGCAGACAGGCTCTCCTCTGTAGGCATAAACGTTTACGAAGTACGTCCCGGCATTACAAAAACCGATATGACTGCCAAGGTTGCAGAAAAATACGACAAGCTTATTTCAGAAGGCCTGGTTCCACAGAAACGGTGGGCTATGCCGGAAGACATTGCAAAAGGAGTTGCTTCGATAGCAGGAGGAGACTGGGACTTCTCTACAGGTATGATCTTCGAGATAAGCGGAGGGATGAATATCCGCTCGCTATAGGAGTTGATAAGTCATGCTTGATTAATTCTTCATCAGGAGTGCCACCGAAGGCATATCTTAATCTGGCACTTGCGATTCAGAAACTCATGCCGATGCTGAGACCATAGGGCAGCCATGATATGTCGGCCAGTTCCTCTACCAGAGGATAGCTTGCCATAATCCTGAGATATACCCTGTTCTTCTGCAAAGGGTGAATGCGAAATCCTGCTGTAGGAAAGGGTATATAGTGCTGGCTGGTATTCCCGAGTATCAGCGTTCCGCCAAAGCCGGCTTCAAAGTAGTGCTTGCCTTTTCCTACACATAATGTGAGGTGGTGCGGTACCAGAAGGAAATCACCGGGATTGGTTTCGCACGGCCCTGAAAGGCATTCTCCCAATTGGGTGGTAAATCCTGCCCCGGCTCTTCCGCTTACGAAGAACCACTCTTGAATGAAGAAGCTCTTTTCAAGATTTAGGGAGAGCAGCGACCCCTCACCAAGGAGGTTTGCATAAAATGTTAACGATGGCCTTTCAGTCTCGCGAACTGACAGAGACTGGCCCTGAAGATTGACGGTCAGAAAAATGATGATAATCAATACCGGTAACCTTCTCACCCTGATACTTGTTTTGGTCATGGTTGCAAATTTAGACAAAAGATGGGTAAATGAGGCAGTTAACGTAAATCAAAAAATGGGTTAACCTGAAATATTACGAGCTTAGTATTAGTAACCCGGGGTTTTACCTCAGAAAGACGGCTTTCCTTGTTATGACCCTTACTAACCGGTTATCCGGTGTCCGTATCTCCATCCTGATGAAATATATTCCTGAACCGGCTGATGGAGGAGGAGCCCAGTCAATGGGATGCCTCCCCGGCTCAAGCAGGCTGTCGGTTAAGTTGCCGGTGAGTCTTCCGGATGAATTATATATTCTGATAATGACTTTTGACCGCTCCGTGATATCTGCAACAATGGTGGCCTGGTAACGTGCAGGGTTAGGATACACAAGTAGGTCGTACTCCTCTGGCTCTTCAGGATCCTCGTCACCGATTTCTCCGTGAATTATTGCTTCATCAAACCATAAGGAGCCGGATTTTTCTCCCACAGTAGTTTGCCTTATCACCACGCTGTGGAAGCTGCGGTCTCCTGTGCCTCCGATCAGCGTCTGGGGTATACTCTTAAATTCCCATCCGGCCCAGTTAATGGTATCAACCACAACAATCTGGTTTGTGGTTCCCGATGAGTAGAACCAGTACTCAAGGATGTTATAGCTGAGGTCACCATAGACCCATACACCGAAATATTTTGTGGCATCGTACTGAAACTGGGGCTTGATTGTGTTAAACACCCTGCAGACGCCGCCATCAGGATTTACGAACAGATAGGAGAGTTTCCCCGAAGCCGTACCTTCTTTGACTATCGTCGATGAAGAGGTGAATGTTGTAAGGGGATTGTCGGTTCCAATAGTACTGCCGCTGGTCTCAGGGTCCCAGAATCTGGTTATGTCATCAAATGATTCCAGTGGAGTGCCTGCAGGGTATCCCTGCTCCCTGGTGGTGAAGCTTATCTCTGTGTCATTACCCAATGTGGTTCCGGAAATATCTGCCAGTGTGCCCTTTAAAAGCAGTGTGTAGGTTTCGTTTCTCACCAGGGGGTCGGTAAGCTCAAACCTGTAGTACCCCTTTCCGTCGCTTGAGAAGTAGGTTTCACGTAATCGCTGAGGCTGATTGCCCCACCTGTCGGTGAAGGTAACTGAATTAGACACGGTAGCCCCGTTAAGGGGAGCATCGAATCTTAGCCATATCTGTGGGAAGAGAGATATATCTGTCCTTCCGTCATGTGGAAACAGCTTCTCAATTTTCAGCCTGGTGCGGTTTACAGTAACGAAATTATAATCATACTGCCTGTCAAGACCCACCTTCCATTTTGAGCATGCACCAGGGAGAATAGTAATAGAGTGGTTCGTGCCGGGAGTATATTTAATCTGCGGCGAAAGAGTCAGCGTGGTACCGGCGGTATTCCATGAGTAGTTCAGGTCTGTCTGAGGCTCAAACTGAAGATATTTTCTCACCGAGTCGCGGTTCATGGTCATGCTGAATGAAATGGTTATCTCCTGGTAGAGGGCAAGGCTGTCAGCAAACGACGGAGTTACTGATAACACCTGTGGAACCATGGTAGTGTCGAATTGAAGGTATATTTCTGCAAGGGTTGACTTGTTGGCCGTGACAGTGACATCAGTCGAGTCGTTCATAAAATCGGGAACCCCGGAAATAATGACCCTGTAGTCTCCGGGGGCAAGTGAGTCAAAAAGGAAGAAACCGTTATTCTGGTTATCAACCTGGTAGGTTTTGTTCCCGGGGATAAGGGTTACCTGTGCTCCGTTAAGTGGCAGTGCAGCATCTTTTGTTCCGGCCTTAAAATACCATGGGGGTGCCCTGAGTGGATCACGTATAATGCCGGCTATGATGCCGGAGCTTAATGGGTTGGCGTTGTAGAACTGAAGGAAAGAGCGTGCCAGGGCCCACGACTCATGGTGAAGGAAGTCAGTGTTTCGCAGACGCCACGATTCGGGAATATAGTCATGGAACGAGCCCTCCGACAGCACTCCGGGCATGGTGAGGTTTCTCAATACTCCAAGACCCTGGGTTCCCCAACTGGGATAGAAAGTCCAGTCGCCCTTGACATATGGGTTATTGTTAGTCCAGCAGTTGCCGTTTTCGAACACCTTTTGCCACATTATCTGGCCCATCTCTTTGGCGGCAGGGAAGACAGGGTCGTTGTCATATCCCCGGAAAAGCATCAGCGGGCGGTTCTGGGTTCCGTCAAACCCGTTGCTGTGTATCGAAAGGAAAAAGTCGACATTGGCTGCGTTTGCCATTTCAGAAATGGCAGAGAGAGGCAGGTCGTCGGCTGTTGTATTTGTTACACGCGACATGAATACCGTAGCGTTCAGATTTTGCAGTATTTCACGGAGGAAGAGGCCTTTAACCAGGTTGCCCTCCGACTCCCAGAAACCCGTGGCGGGGATATACCTGTCATCGGAGTCATAGCCACCATGGCCCGGATTGACAAAAATTTTATACCCCGAAAGATCAGACACCTGGGCTTCGGTTTTCAGAGCCGGCACTACCGTAAGAAGCAGCAGCATATGGAGATAACAGATCCTGACAGGCATTATTTGACCTTTAGATGTATAATATGCAACTCCCCGCCATTGCTCTGAAAGACAATCCTCTTTCCGTCGGGGAAGGGGATAGGGTACATTTCAATTCTTTCACTGTCTGATGTAAGATTGATCTTCCTCCCTGTGGCGGGAAAAAAGAGAATTATGTCTGAGGAAGTCACCCTGTAGCCGTCATCCCTGTCGTCCATTCCCACTATCGTCTCATTATTCAGCCAGCGCGGGGCATGTACCCTCCCGGCATCGGCGATGATATTGCCGTCAAGATCGCAGACCCGGGTTCCGCGCCCGTTGAAGTTGTATACCATCTTGCTTTTGTCAGGAGAAAGAGATGCCCAGATATAGTTGCCCTCTCCGTTGGGTAGTATCACCCTGCTGGTTCCGTTGCGATGAATAACCGGCCTGAGGTTTTCGAGAGTCAGGTAAATGGCTTTGTCTTCCAGCTTGCCAGGTTCTTCGTCGATGGCAAGCTTGCGTTCTCTGTCATCGGATGACCATATAAGGGTGCCCCCGGTTATTACGGGTGTTATCAGGCCTCTTATGGCTGAGTCTATTACAACCCGTTTGGTCGTCACCACATCATATTCATAGAGGGTTGAATATTTCCTCTCTCCTGTGTATTCATCAGATCTGAAAAAGACCTTATCGCCCTTTTCTGAAAACCTGGGTTCATATCCGGCTCCGGCTTCTGACGAGATAACGGTTATTTCTCCTGTTATTGGGTCAATTGCCGAGAGTCCTGCGTAGCCCGGACTGGTTGCCAGGATGATTTTTCCGTCGGGAGAGACAGCCACGGGCTGATATTCCCTTTCTTTGCCGTGCGAAAGGGTATCCCTGCGGAGAACAACAATTTCCTGACCTGAAATCATGCAGGGTAGTATTATTAGCCAGATGGCAAAAAACCTCATCGAATGCAGCCTGTTAAATAGAATAATTCAAATGTGAAGTTATATAAAAATATTGTCTGTGATTCAGTTTGATAAAGAAGAGAGAGATAAAAAAAAGGCGCCGGAATTCTCCTGCGCCCTCTGTTTTGCTCCCCAGGCTGGACTCGAACCAGCGACCCTCTGATTAACAGTCAGATGCTCTAACCAACTGAGCTACTGAGGAGTTTATTTGTTAGTGCTTTCCAAAAGCGATGCAAAAGTAAAGCCTTTTACCGAATTAAGCAATATATTTGCCGAAAAAATAGAGACAGTTCTTATGAAAAGAGTTATCGGTATCGGAAATGCACTGGTTGATATTATGGTCGGAATCCCCGGAGAGGAAATACTGAAAGAATTTTCACTTCCCAAAGGCAGTATGCAACTGGTAGATGAAACGAGATCTGAAAGTGTCAAATACGGTATCCGTAATTTTTCCATGTCAGTCTCATCAGGGGGCTCGGTTGCAAACACCATACATGCACTTGGTATTCTGGGCGCGTCGCCCGGATACATCGGCTCTGTGGGTCATGATGAGACGGGCGATTTTTTCAGTAACGATCTTCAGGGTGCAGGAGCAGATCCCGTACTCTTCCGCCGCAGCTCTCCTACCGGTACTGCAGTAGCACTTGTCACTCCCGATTCGGAAAGGACCTTCGCCACTCACCTCGGAGCCGCCGTCGAGCTGAATCTTGAGGAGATGAATGACGAGCTTTTCAAAGGATATGATATCCTTTATGTTGAAGGGTACCTGATACTCAATTTTGATCTCGTGGAAAGGGCTTGCCAGATTGCCAAAGCGGCCGGTATGGAAGTGGCACTCGACCTGTCAAGCTATAATGTTGTTGAGGATAACCTGGAAAGCTTTAAAAAGATAGTCAGCGGATACGTTGATATTCTCTTTGCCAATGAGGATGAGGCCAGGGCTTTTACCGGCCTTGAGCCTGAACAGGCATTGACCGAAATGGCAGAGATGTGTGGAATTTCTGTTGTCAAAACGGGCAGCCGGGGTTCAATGATTAAAAGGGGAGAAGAGGTTGTCAGGGTGGGCATCATTGATGTGAATCCGGTTGACACCACGGGCGCCGGTGATATGTATGCAGCCGGATTCCTTTACGGATACTGCAAGGATGAACCACTGGACCGGTGCGGCGCCTACGGAGCATTGCTGGCAGGGTCGGTTATAGAATATATGGGCGCCAAACTGCCCCCCGAAAAGTGGCCCTCAATCAAAACCCAACTAAACCATTAATCAGCAACCAGCAACCAGCAACCAGCAACCAGCAACCAGCATTACCCGATACCCGGTACCCGGTACCTGATACCCGGTACCTGATACCCGGTACCCGGTACCCGGTACCTCCCCCCACATGTTGCACGGCATTTTTATATGACGCGCCCCTTTTATATCTTGTATCAGTTTTCCTGACCATATCTATTATTAACCTAAAGTTTCAATTGTCATGAATAAATCGTTGAGCATAATCGTGGTGGCCCTGTTTCTGGTCTCACTGTCAGCCGTAAGGGCACAGGATGAAAAAAAGGTGTTCGGACTCGATGACTACCCGCGCTGGAGCAGAATAGTATCGGCCGGATTGAGTGATGACGGGAACTGGGCATCATACGGATACAAACCCCTGAAAGGCGATGACACCCTCTACATCAGAAATCTGTTGACAGACGAAGTGCTCAGCAAGCCTTTATGTACTGGTCCCTCATTCTCTCCCAATTCACAGTGGGTTTCCTATTTCCGCAACATTCCGGAAAAGCAGGCAGAAACAATGCGTAAGAACAACAGAAAAGTCTACCGCAAGGCAGTCCTCCTGAACCTGGCAACAAAGAATGAGGAGGTATGGGACAGGGCTGAGAATATTCAGTTCTCTCCGTCATCTAATGTTATGGTGGTGAAAAAGGTAACCGAAGGTTCAGATGCCAGGGGGTCCGACCTTATACTGAAGAGCCTTGCCGACGGGTGGGTCATTAACCTCGGTAATGTCCGCGAATTCAGTTTCAACAGGCAGGGAACCATGATGGCCTACACCGTTGATGCCACAGCGAAAACCGGCAACGGTCTCTACCTTTTCGAGATAGCGAATCAGCGTATCAGGCCCCTCGATACTGACACCCTCGAATACAGCCAGCTCACCTGGGATGATGACATGCTCCTGCGTTCAGAGTGGGGAACCAAGGGGACCTCTCTGGCCGTACTCAAAGGAGCCGCGGCAGATGGTAAATCACAAAGGGTAAACAGCATGGTCATTTTCAGGAATATCGGAACGCCAAAGCAGGTAAAGACTATAATTGACCCATCTACTACGGCAGGATTCCCCGAAGATTATGTACTCAGCGAGAACGGCAGCCTTACCTTCACATTCAATAATGCGGGTATAATGTTCGCAATAAAGGAGCAAACACCGAGGGTCAGGATGAGCCGCGATACAATTGCAAACGTCGATGTATGGCACTATGCCGATGAACGCATTCAGTCGGTGCAGATGAGGCAGGCAAGTGGCGACAGGCGCTCAACCTACCGGGCCATCCTCTGGTTCGATAAGATGAATGTGATACAGCTTAATGACGATGATCTCAGAATGCTGACAATGGACCGTGACGGTCTGGTCGGCCTTGGCCGCGATCCGAAACCCTATATCTCGGACACCAACTGGGGAGGAGCCGCTAGTGACTTCTACATCGTCGACGGCCGTACCGGAGCCCGAACGCTGATAGCAAAGGGGATCTCACGCGCTATGGGCATGTCTCCCGACAGCAAATACTTCGTCTACTTTGACGACGCTCATTTCCACCTCTATGATGTGGTGAAAAGTACCACGGTAAATATCTCCGAAAAAGTCCCGGTAAGCTTCTTCGACGATGAGGAGGACCACCCCTATCCGAACCCTTCATACGGATTTTCCGGATGGTCAAAGGATGGAAAATCGGTGGTTGTTAACCATAAGTTTGACCTCTGGTCTCTGAATATTGACGGAACCGGAGGCCGTAACCTCACCGGCAACTATGGAACCGAAAACAGCATCCGGTTCCGGATAACAAGAACAGATGACGATCGTTACATTGACCTGAAAAAACCCCTGCTGCTGAGCAGCTACGGGGAATGGACAAAGTGGACGGGCTACAGCCGACTGGTTGCCGGAAAGGCTCCGCAGACGCTGATATACGCCGATGCAAACCTGGGAAGGGTGAACAAGGCCCGCTCAGCCGAGAGATACCTCTTAACCAGGCAGACATTCGTTGATTTTCCAGATTACTACGTCAGCAATGGTAATTTCACCGATCTGAAGCGCATCACCGATGCCAACCCGCAGCAGGCTGAATATGCATGGGGCAGTAATATTCTCAAGGATTTCTACAACAGTAAGGGCGACAGGCTGCAGGCAACCATAACCCTGCCTGCCAACTATCAGCCCGGCAAGAGATACCCGACCCTGGTCTATTTCTATGAAAAGATGTCACAGAATCATCACAGCTACTCAATGCCGGCCTACGACGACCGTCCGCATTTCTCGGCTTACGCCAGCGACGGATACCTGATCGTCAGACCCGACATGAAATATTACGAAGGGCAACCCGGATGGAACGCCCTCGACTGCCTTACCGAAGCAGTAAAGATGGTAGTAGCAGAAGGACTGGCTGATCCTGACCGCATTGGCCTCCAGGGTCACAGCTGGGGAGGCTACCAGTCGTCGTTTGTAGTGACCCAGACAGATATCTTTGCATGTGTCGTCACCGGCGCCCCGGTCACAAACCTGACCAGCATGTATAATATTCTCTATAAGAATTCCGGTACCAACAACCACGGAATCATGGAGACCGGACAGGTGAGGATGGGCAAGAACCTCTTCGAAGATTTTGAAAACTATGCGGCCCAGTCGCCGGTATTCCAGGCGGCAGGCATTAAAACACCTTTTATGATACTTCACGGAACAGAAGACGGAGCCGTTGACTGGTCGCAGGGACTCGAGTTTTACAATGCCGCACGCAGACTGGGTAAGGAGGTGATACTGCTCTCTTATCCGGGTGAGAATCACCACCTGGCTGTCGAGAATAATACAAAGGACTTCCAGAAAAGGATGAAGGAGTACTTCGATCATTACCTGAAGGGTGAGCCCGCTCCCGAGTGGATGATAAAGGGAGTTCCGTTCATCCGGAAGCCATATGAGCTTGCACGTTAATCAGAGAGAAACAGAATTATATCACTGTAATGTGTGTAACAGTACAATGTGAAAATATTAAAACAATAAAGAGATGAAAGCATTTATGACCAGATTACTGATTGCAGCCATGCTGGCGATTGTAGTAGCCGGATGTGCCCGCAAGGAACCGGAAATGGTGTTTCCGGCAGAAGAGTGGCAAAGATGGGAGTCGGTAAAGAAAGCCGGTTATTCGCCTAAGGCTATTCCTGAAATATTGAGCTTTGTTGAGGACAGTATGAATACATCTGCCCTTATGGTAACTGTTTATGGCAAGGTTTTGCTGGAATATGGTGATCTTGAGCAGATAAGCTACCTGGCTTCGGTGCGCAAGAGCATACTTTCTATGCTCTATGGTATCTATGTCGATAACGGAACCATCAACCTCGATCTTACCCTTGAAGATCTCGGTATGGATGATATAGGCGGATTGCTCCCGATAGAGAAGCAGGCAAAAGTAAGGCATCTCATTGCAGCCCGCTCGGGTGTATTTCATCCTGCCTCAAACAGCGGTGATGACCTTGCCAGCGCCCCTGAGAGAGGTTCGGTGGAGCCGGGCACCTATCAGCTTTACAGCAACTGGGATTTCAACGCGGCGGGTGGTGCTTTTGAACTTATGACAGGCAAGAACATCTACGATGCGGTTGAGGAGCACCTGGCCATCCCTTTGCAGATGCAGGAGTGGGACAGAAGCATCCACCGCAAGTCAGGGAATCTCAGAGTCTCACAGTACCCTGCCTACCATATTAACCTTTCTACCCGTGACATGGCCCGTATCGGACACCTGATGCTCAATATGGGCAACTGGAACGGTAACCGGATCATACCCGAAGCCTGGGTAGTTGAATCAACCAGCAAGATAACTCCCCTTGAGGAGATGAATCCGCCCCGGCGCCGCAGCGGTTACCTCGCCTATGGCTATATGTGGTGGATATATGCAGGAGAAAAGTCAGACGGACCATGGAAGGGAGCCTATACCGGCAGGGGTGCCGTTGGTCAGTGGATAACGGTGGTTCCCGAACTTGGTATGGTTATCGCCCATAAGACCGTCCCCGGCACCGGAGGCTCAACAGAATGGCCCGAATATGACAAGCTGCTGACAATGATTTTTAATGCGAAAAAAGGGAAGTCATAACAGTAATCAAAACGAGTCGGTTAATGACTCTCCTTTGATATGAGCCGGGAGTTGCGAACTAAATTATCTGGATAGGGTACTGGAGGCCTCATTATTGCATGCTCCATGTAATCTGACCACATTGCGCCGGAGCCCCATTGCTGCTGATGCCTCAACTCAAAGCGTAAAAACCTAATGCCAGAGAGCCATTATTCCTCTATCTCAGGCCTGAAGATTATCTGTGCTGAGTTGGCCTTGCCGAAGAACTTCTTAGCCAGTTTCTTTATGTCTGAAGGTTTCAGACTGTTAAGTATATCTTCATAGTTGGCGGGATCGTTGTTGTCGATACCGGTATAATACCAGGCGTAGATGGAGTTGCTCCAGTAGCGGTTGTGCAGCTTCGACTCCTCCCTGTTCTTCAGCAGGTTCTGTATGGCCTTTTCGAATTTCTCCCGGTCGGGACCGCTCTTTGCAAGTGCTGCAATCTCAGCATGGATGATCGCTGCAAGATCATCAGCCCTCCCGGGATCGCAGTCGAACATGATAAGCGCTGAAGCATTTTCATAGGGCCTGAGCTGCGTGGTCATGTTCATCGACACACCATAGGTGCCTCCTTCCTCTTCCCGCACTTTCTCAGTGTAAACCATCTCTAATATATTCTGGATAACCCTTATGCCCAGGTTATTATAAGGTTCATACTTCAGGCTGTTCGAATAGCTGATATAAACCGAGGCCTTTGGAACGGCCAGCGGCAATGTAATAGACCTTGATATCCTGCCCTTCGGATGACGCACCTTGCGGTCTGTCCAGTTATCGTTTCTGGGTTCTGACGACAGAGAACCAATATATTTCTCCACCATCGGCCTTACGGTCTCTTCCTCTATGTTGCCCACGATCACGAAGGTAAACTCACCTGCATTATTGAACCTGTCAGTATATATCTCCGTAATGTCATCGAACGATACACTCTCAAGCAGCTGTGGATTAAGAATCAATGTACGCGGACTATATGTGGTAAGTATAAGCGAAAGGGAGTCCTGCATTATCTTAGACGGATCGTTGGCCATGCTGGTGATGAAGGCCATGTACCTCGACATTATTGTGTTGTGAGCCTCACGATCGAACCTCGGGTTTTCGAATTTCAGGTAGAGCAACTGCATCATGGTTTCAAAATCGCGCGGAGCTGAACTACCCGAGAAACCCTCTGAAATCTCACCAAGGGTAATACTCAGGCTTGCATTTTTCCCGGCAAGCATCCTCTGTAGTGCTATCTGGTCGAAGTCGCCTGCACCGTAGGTGTCAATTAACATAGGTATAAATGAGGCCGATGCCAGCTTGTTCTGGTCATATACCGATGTTCCGCCAAAGCTGAAGGCATTAATGGTTACCTCATCTTTTTCATAGTCGGCTTTTCTGAATATCACCCTGGCTCCGTTTGACAGCGTCCATTCAACAGCATCAAACCTTTCAAGAGGTTTCGTGGCTGTTATAGTTCCGCCTGAAAGCTCCTCTTCTATCAGACTCTCTCCGACAGCTGCGTCGACGTATGGCTCAACAGTGGAAGCGGTTACACCATTAATAACTTCGTGAACCTCCTCTTCAGTGAGGTGGGTTATCCCTTCACCCTCCTGACCTGTTATTATCACCACCCTGTTGGCAGTAGTCATCAGCGACCTGAATTTCTGGTTAAGGTCCCTGATGGTAATACCCGGTAGTACCTTATCGACAAATTCCTTCTCGAATTCTATCGAATTCATCGGTTCGCCCGTCAGGTAGTACTCCTGCATTACAGAGATATAAGATTCATTATGGATCTTATCTCTCTGATTATAATGAGTTTCAAAGGAGGAACGGTATTCAGCCTTTACCCTTTCCAGTTCACTCTGCGTAAAACCGAAGCGCCTGATCCTTTCTGCCTCGCGGTATATTGCCTCGAGGGCGGTGCGCTCACCCTGGGGTTGGCATGCAGCCGCAATGTATAGTGCATTATAGCCTCTCACAAGGCCTGATAATCCTATCGTTCCGGCAATGAATGGCGGGTCTCCCTTATGCAGAAGCTCCTCAATACGTTCTGATATTGCTGTATTCATGAGGCTTATCACTATCTGGTCGCGCATATAGGCCTGATTCCGGTATTCAGGCTTTGTGTCCTCATGTTTGATGTAGATGCTTACCTGCGTCTGTGGAGCCTCAGGGTCTGTTGCCAGTACATACAGCGTTTCATCGTGACGGGGTACTTCAAAGAACGGCCTTGCCGGAGGGTTTTCAACCGGTTTGATCCGGGAGAAAAGCTCAATTATCTTAGCCTCCACTTCATCGACATCAAAGTCACCCACTACGGCAATGGCCTGCAAATCGGTACGGTACCAGTTGTGGTAGAAGTCCCTTAGTGTTGAATAGCTGAAGTTTTTCAGCACCTCAACATCGCCAATGATGTCACGTACTTCATATTTTGAATTACTCAGCAATACAGGCAAAAACTTGTTCTGCATCCTGAAGGCTGCATTGCGTCGTGTTCTCCACTCTTCGATTATCACACCCCTCTCGGCATCTATTTCCGACTCCTCAAGAAGGAGAAAATCTGACCAGTCATGGAGTATCAGCAGGCACGTGTCTATCAGTCCGGGTTTGTCAACCGGCACGTTGGTGAGGTTATATACTGTTTCATTGTGTGAGGTATAGGCATTTATGTTTCTGCCAAAGGCCACGCCATACTTTTCAAGCGTACTGATAATGCCCTTGCCCGGAAAGTTCTTGGTTCCGTTGAATGCCATATGCTCGAGAAAGTGAGCCAGACCGTTCTGATGGTCTTCTTCCAGCAGGGCTCCTACATTCTGTATTATATAAAAGCTGGCGCGACTGGCAGGCTCCTGGTTCTTCCTTAAGAAGTAGGTAAGTCCGTTTTCGAGGGTGCCGGTGCGGATAAGCGGGTCGGCAGGTATGGGTTGCGACAGGTCGGTCTGTCCGTAAAGAACAGTTGTCAGCAGCAGCGCTGCAAAAAAGACGGCGTGGGAGAAAACTCTTTTCATCATCATGGGGTTTTATTGGAAAAGGAAACACAACTTCACCGCAAAATTAGCAACAAAGTTTAGATTTAGCATCACGAGTCAATAAATTCGGGTCAGTTCAGAAAAGCCCGTGCAGTTCAGCATTGATCTTGTCGATGACCTCGCTGAGGTGGTCTTTGTTATCGGGGAAGTCGTAGTGGTCGGCCTCCACAATCAGCAATCTTCCTGATTTATACGACTCTATCCATGCCTCATAGCGCTCATTGAGCCGTTTGAGGTAGTCGAGTCTTATCGACGATTCATAATCGCGGCCCCTTTTCTGTATCTGGCTCACGAGTGTGGGAACCGAGGCCCTGAGGTATAGAAGCAAGTCGGGAGGTTCGACCAGCGAGCTCATAAGGTTGAAAAGGGTGAGGTAGTTGTCGAAGTCACGTGTTGACATCAGTCCCATAGAATGAAGGTTCGGTGCGAAGATATACGCGTCTTCGTAGATGGTACGGTCCTGAACAACAGTCTGCTGCGATTTTTTTATTTCCAGTATCTGGCTGAAACGCGAGTTCAGGAAGTAGATTTGCAGGTTGAAAGACCACCGCTGCATGTCATCGTAAAAATCATTGAGGTACGGATTTGTCTCGACATCTTCGTAGTGGGGTGTCCATCCGTAATGTTTGGCGAGAAGACCGGCGAGCGTTGTTTTCCCCGATCCGATATTCCCTGCAATCGCTATATGCATATTATGAGACAGTTAATAATTTGGCATTTCAACCTTAAAGCTAATTATTTATTCCGGCAATTCGGTAAAAATCTTCAATATATTCTCTGTTGTTTGCCAGCCTCGGCATTTTGTTCTGACCTCCAAGCTTTTTCCTTTCCCTGAACCATTGCATGAAGGAACCACGGGGCACAGCCCGTATGATGGGCGGCCGTAGCGTAAGATCGTTATACCTCTTTGCCTCGTAGTCGGAATTTATGCTTTGAAGTTCCTTGTCGAGAGCGTCTCTGAACTCTTCAAGGTTTGCCGGCAATTTTTCAAACTCTATAATCCATTCATGTGAACCTTGTGTATTGGCATTCATGTAGACCGGACCGGCAGTATATTCCGAAATAATTGCTCCGGTGGCATTGCAGGCCGCCAGCAGAGCTCTTTCTGCGTTGTCGATTATCACCTCTTCGCCGAAGGCATTTATGAAGTGCCTGGTACGACCGGTAATTCTGAACTTATGCGGATAAAGAGAAGTGAATATTATAGTGTCGCCTATTATGTATCTCCACAGACCACCGTTGGTTGATATTACAATGGCATAATTTACTCCTGTCTCTACCTCTCCTATATGGAGTGCCTGTGCATCGGGACGGTCAATAAGTTCGGCGGGTATGAACTCATAAAAGACACCGTAGTCAAGCATCAGCAACATGTCTGTGGTCGATGGATCGTCCTGTATGCCGAAGTAGCCCTCACTGGCGTTATAGCTCTCCATATAATTCATGTCGTCAGAGGGAATCATCTCTTTATAGATGTTCCTGTAGGGTTCGAAGCTTACTCCTCCATGAAAGAAGACCTCGAGTTCGGGCCAGACCTCAAGTATGTTGCTTTTCCCGGTGTGGTTCAGAATGTGACGGAGCAGCACCAGGTACCACGACGGAACACCCGATATACTGGTTACATTTTCGCTGATGGTAGCCTCTGCTATCTTCTCAAGTTTTGTTTCAAAGTCCTCAATAAGGGCGATATCCTTGCTGGGAGTACGGATGATATTTACCCAGAAGGGTGCATTCTCAATTAGTACGGCAGAGAGGTCGCCATAGAAAGATTCATTGCTGTAATTGTTAATGCGGTGGCTGCCACCGAGTGTAAGTCCTTTGCCCTTCATGACCCCTGTTTCGGGATAAAGCGAGAAATAGATTGCCAGAATATCTTTCCCCCCTCTGAAGTGACACTCTTCGAGAGCTTCGCGGCTGATTGGTATGAACTTGCTTTTGCTGTCGGTCGTGCCTGAAGATTTGGCAAACCACCTGATCTCGCCCGGCCACATTATATTCGATTCCCCGTTTCGCATCCGTTCGACTACGGGAGCCACCTGTTCATATGTCTGCAGTGGCAGCCTCTGCCTGAAGGTGTCAATGGTATCAACAGAACAGAAATCATATTTCCTTCCCCATTCTGTTTGGGATGCGCGTGTCAGAAGCTTGAAAAGTACCTCCTCCTGGGTCTCAAACGGATATTTCCTGAAGATGTCTATCTGTCCCAGACGCTTGGTATACAGCCAGTTTACTATTGAAGGAATGATGGGCATGGTTCGGGTTTGATCATTGGTAAATATAAGGGTTTTCTGGTTTACTCCCTTCGGTCGTGAGCTCGTCGCTTGGCTGCCTGGTTTCTGGTTCCTGGTTCCGGTTTACTCCCTTCGGTTGTGAGCTCGTCGCTCGGTTCCGGGTTCCGGTTTCATATATTGAACACTTCCTGAAGGATTTTCATTGATTTGAGGTTTTTCAATCCGGGCAGATGCAGCGAGTAATACTTCATAATTAGTTCGAGCATTCTGCGGCGCTGGGAGCTGGTGATTCCAAGGCTGCCGCTTTCTGCGGGCGTGGTTGAGAGCAGTTTCTTCATTATTGAAGAGTATTCCTGATCAATATATACACCTGCGGCCGGTGGCAAGGTGCAAAACACACCGTTGGTCATGTCGAAGATTTTATGGTCTTCCGACACCGGCAGCGATGGTCCGAATCCAAGGTAGCGCGTGAGACCGGTGAGGAATAACAGATGAAAGTTTGTTGCAGGAACGGCGAGTCTGTCAAAAGATATCACCGACTCCTCAATGAAAGAGAAGAGTGCCATATCGGCAGCCTCTTCCCGTATAGCGGCGTTCATTACCTCACCGAGAAACATTGAAACGGCACTCTTCTGTATATTGAACGGTATTGATGCAGGTACATAGTCGAGGGAGTAATCTCTAAGGTCCTGTACCTCCCTTCCCGGCTTGGCTGACACCTCTATTGACAGAATCATCAGGGGCTGTAGCATTGCCATACGACCTGCTTTTCTGCCTCTTGTTGCTCCTCTGGCAAGAAAGGCCTGCCTTCCGCGGTTTTGTGTCAGCATGCTGACTATTCCCGACGAGTCGCTGTAATTTGTGTAGTGCAGAACTATGCCCCTGGTCTTCTCGATCACTTGTATTATTTTTTCCAAAAATAGCAATTGTGATCACCACATTAACTGATATGGAGTTCTAAATACAATAAAATTGTATCTTTATCGCTTATATTCTAAAGCAATACATTCTTAATGAATGCAGTCAGCATAGATGAACTTGTACGGCGGATTTCCAAACTGGCTAAGCAGAACCAGGATCTTGAGGAACTGGTAAAGAAGCTGCAGAAACAGAACGAAAAACTTTCAAGGGAGAATGAGAGGCAGAAGTCCCTGCTTGAGAGTCTTTCGGCAGGTCGTTTGGGAGAAGAGGCTGCGGCAGACCAGATGGAGAGATCTCTTAAGTTTGAGATGGCCACCGTGCTGTTTGCTGATATTCATGGTTTTGCTCAGCTGGTACAGGGGATGGATTCTTCTCCAATAATGGATGAACTTGATGAGGTGCTGTATGAGTTTGACCAGATAGCTCTTAAGTACAAGATAGAAAAGATAAAGACGATAGGTGACACCTATATGCTGGCAGGGGGCATTCCGGTAAAGAATATTACCAATCCGGTTGAGGTTGTAATGGCTGCTATTGAGATGCGGAATTACCTGAAAGGTCACCAGGATAGCCGCAGGGGTGAGGGGAATCATATCTGGGATCTGAAAATCGGCATTCATACCGGTCCGGTTACTGCGACGGTTAGCGGCAAGAAGAAGATAAGTTATGACATTAAAGGAGATACTGTCAATACCGCCAGCAGGGTAGAGACTGTTTCAGAGAAGGGAAGGATACTGATTTCAGTTATGACATATGAGCTGGTAAAGGAGTTTTTTGAGTGTGAATATTTCGGGAAGCTGCCGGTGAAATACAAAGGTGATCTGCAGATGTACGAGGTATTGGGTATCAAGCCGGAGTTCTCGGTAAATGGCGACGGCATGAGGCCTAACGAAGCTTTCCGCATCAAATTTGGCCTTATCCAGTTTACCGATATCCAGGAGGTAATACTTGACAAGCTTGAGAAGGAACTTCCTGAGTACCTTTATTACCATAACGTAAAGCATACCGTTGATGTAGTAACTGAAGTGGAGCTTATAGGGTGGGCAGAAGGCTGCACAGACGAGGAGATACTGATTCTGAAGACAGCGGCTCTTTTTCATGATGCCGGACATACGGTAGGTTATGACAATCACGAATACCAGGGAACCCTTCTGGCTCGGGAGATGCTGCCTGAGTACAACTATACCCCAGATCAGATAGAGAGGATATGTGAAGCCATAATGGCAACCAGAATGCCACCAGATCCGAAGAACCTTATCGAGAGCATTATGTGTGATTCCGATCTCGACTACCTGGGGAGGAGTGATTTCATTCCCGTATCGAACACCCTCTATGAGGAGCTGAAGGCGCAGAACAAGATAGGCTCATTGAATGACTGGAACAAGCTACAGGTGAAGTTTATATCAGGGCACCAGTACTTTACACAGACAGCACGCAGCCTGCGTGAAGTGAACAAGAAGCAGCAGATTGAAAGGATTCAGAGCCTGATTTCAGAAGAGTAGTAATACGATTTATCTGCCTGTAACAACGAGAATTTTTGTTATTGCCGAATCCGATCCGTCGGGGGATGCACAAAAGACAATGTAAACACCCGATGATACCCTTTCCCCGCGGTAATTGTTGAGGTCCCAGACTGCTTCTCCACCTGTTGAGGTGGTTTCATATACCAGGTTACCGCTTATATCGGTTATTTTCACACTGGCATCGCGCACCAGTCCGGCAATGGTTACCGGTCCCTGGTATTCAGGTCTTACCGGATTGGGGTATGCATATAGTGATGTAAAACGATCACTGCCGGCCGGGGCATCGCTGCGGTATGCCATGATCCCTTTTGCTGTTCCCATCCAGACAAGGCCCGTAGAAAGATCTGCAGAGACAGAAACCACAGTATTTGAAGGCAGCGGGCTGTTTTCGGTTGTGAAGTGTGCTATCTGCCCGCTTCCGTCGGCTGAAATAAGGTATACACCCGAGTTGAATGTTCCAACCCACTTTCGGTTTGCTCCGTCGACGGCTATCGAGGTGATAATCTCGGTTCCCAGCAGATAGTCTGCAAGACCTGATCCGTCGTCTCTTGGTATCTTGATCCTTACCGCCCTGATATCGTCGTTGACGGCACGGTCAGGATTATAATATATTGCCGGTCCCTGGTCGGTTCCGACCCAGATGGTGCCTTCGAGATCCTCTGCAATGGAGTAAACGTTCGAGACCACCTTGTCGTCGGTATCTCTGACAATCATCTTGCGGTAGGTGTCATCAGTGAAATTATCAGGGGTGTCATTGTCGTCTATGATAAAGAGGCCGTAGCCACGCGGCAGCACAATCCACTTGAGCCCGCTTTGAGAGATAATAATGTCACCTATGGTAGGAGCCTCGATCGTTACCGGAAATGAAATCCAGGTGCGGTCGGGTTTGAGCACCTTAATATTACCTGTTACTCCTGAGTGAACTACCCACAGGTTTCCGGCCTTATCAAATGCCAGGCCGCAGAGGCGTGTATATGAGGCGCCGGGAATAACGCTGTTCAGGGGCGAATTATACTCATTGTAGTGATTTACGAGGGTTGTTCCTGAGAATTCCAGCAGGCCCATTCCCCATGTCGAGACGAAGTAGTTGTCGTTGTTACCCGGAATTACCCTCATTGCATCGCGAAACTCGGATTCCGGATGAGATGTCCACATATTGTCTTTAAGATAAGAGACCTCCAACATCTTCCAGGTATTGTTCCATGAGTTGTCGACAGCACCGCCTGCAACGTAAACAGTTCCACCCGATGCGGTAAGATAAACTACACTGTTGTAGTCGGGTCCGTCGGGCAGGTAAATGTCAAAGCCTGTTGATCCGGTTACTGCAACGAGCCCCGATTGCCTGTCTGCTATCCATGTGGTGGAACCGGTTTTGATTGCATTTGATGGGAAGGCGCTTTGTGTTCCGTATCCTGTTACTGAGGAGATAAGATTGCCGGTCTGACTGAATGTTCTGATGTCAAGCTCTGAAGCTACCACAAGTTCGCCTGCTGCCGAGGTTTCAAAAGTATAGTTCGGAATTCCGTTTGTAGAATACAGGTATTGCCATGATCCGTTGTACATGAACACCGAATCGCCTTCTGCAGCTGCTGACACCCTGTTGACAAAGACCCTGTCTCCTGATGCCGAAATGCAATTGTACCGGGCTGCCGGTGATGGCAGACTCTCATTTCTGGTCCAGTTACCAAAGTACGCGAGCCCCTGACCTGACAGCGGGGCTTCAAAAACACCCGAGGAGGTGGCAGCCATAATTTTCTCAGAGGTGAAGGTAAGGTCGTAGACGGGATTTGATTCCGTACCTGTTCCCGGTTTCCAGGTGTCATATATTTCGAGCTTGACGAGGTCAACAACAACAATGCCGAAAGAGCAGGCGAGATAGGCATAATTGCCACGCGACCTGATTCTGTATATCTCTTTCAGGCCGGGGATATTCTTGCGCATTATCTCAGGGATGTTTGTAATAGTGGTTCCCTGCAGAAGGTCAACGTTTGTACTGGTATATGCTATTATCAGGGTTGAGGTCTCTTCCGACCAGCCTATTGTGCTCAGGTTTGTTTCCGACAGTCCGTTTATTGTTGAAAGTCGTGAAACGGAGTTGAACTCATTGTCGGCAACTATTATTCCTGAGATGGTTGAGCAGTATACCTTACCGTTTCCGGCGACGACAAACCTGCCGTTGTTGTAGCTGAAGTTGTCTACCCACGTTCGTTGCGGGAACTGACCGCTGATCAGTTGCGCAATCATCCCGGTAAGCATCACTATCAGTAAACGGCGTTTCATCTATCTATTAACTGAACTGTCTGTATATTATTGTATTCCGGGGTTGGCATCAAGGAAGACGGCCAGTTTCCTGAATGCTTCCGACCGGTGTGATATTGCATACTTTTGCTCAGGCTCCATCTCGGCAAAGGTAAGGCTGGAGTTGTCAGGAAGGAAGACAGGGTCATATCCGAATCCTGAGCTGCCTCTTTTCTCTGTAATAATGGTTCCCCCGGCAACTCCTTCAAAGAGGTGTTCTCCTGTGCCATAAACCAGGGCTATGACGGTGCGGAACCTGGCTTTACGATGTGCCTTGCCGTCGAGCAGGCTAAGCAGCTTTTCGATATTCCTGTCCATGTCCTTCTCTTCTCCTGCAAAGCGGGCAGACATGACCCCCGGGGCTCCGCCGAGGCTTTCAACCTCGAGGCCTGTATCGTCGGCAAAAGCAGCGATGCCTGTTCGTTGGTATATTATCCTTGCTTTTATCATGGCATTCTCCTCGAGGGTGTCACCTGTCTCAGGAATGTCGTCGCCGATTCCGGCATCCTCAGGGCTCAACAGGGTGATACCCGAAGGGAGGATTGCTTTTATCTCTCTGAATTTATGTCTGTTGTTGGTGGCAAAAATGATTGTCATAAGGTATTGTTTCGGGCAAAAATAGTCAAAAATAGATTGCAGCTTTGTCAGGTCTTCATTAAGTATTACATTTGGTGAGATTATTCGGGTATGACTTTTTTTTACCGGTTTAGTACTATGCACAGGAGGCTCGCGATGGTTCCGGTTTTGTTTATGATGCCGGCATGCCTTCTGCTTGCACAGATACCCGATGCCGAATATGTTCCTGAGCTGACTCATGTTATTCTTGACTATGATTCGGTGCTGACAAAGCCGGAGATAGACAGGCTGAGTCATGAGGGCAGGAATCTGATGATAGGACACCGGGTGAAGAATATTACCTTCGTGGTAGATGCGTTGCCCGGCTACCAGATAAACTATTTCCTCAAGGGGTACGACGTCAATCCATCATTTCAGGGAGAGGATCATATAAAGGACTACACCAGCCTGCCCCCGGGCAGTTATACCCTGATACTGAATTATCTTACTGCTGCAGGTAATTCGGGAACCGGGGAAGTTATAACCTTCAGGGTGCTGCCTCCGTGGTATAAATCCGGCGTCGCCAGGGTTACCTACCCTTTGCTGCTGGTGTTATTGCTCTGGTACCTCTACGAGCAGATGAATTACCGTTTCGCCAGGCTTCGGTATATGCTTGAGCAGATAATAAATGTCAGAACCGAGGAGCTTATCAGGGAGAAGGAAAAATCGGAGATGCTTTTGGCCAATGTTCTTCCCAAGTCAACAGCCGATGAGCTGATTTCAAAGGGCAAGGCGACAAAGACGAAGTATAATTTCGTGACAGTTCTTTTCAGTGACATACAGGGATTTACCCGTATTGCCGAGGAGATGAATCCGGAAGTACTTATTGATGAGCTGGACAGGTTCTTCTTTCATTTTGATTCGGTAGTGGAAAAATATAACATTGAAAAGATAAAGACGATAGGAGATGCCTACATGTGTGCCGGTGGCATACCTGAGAAGAACCGCACCAATCCTGTTGAAGTGGTCCTTGCCGCCTATGAGATGCAGCAGTACATGTCACGGCTGAAGGGAGAGGCGGAGCGGGAGGAGCGTAATTTCTGGGATATCAGGATAGGAATACATACAGGTACCGTTGTTGCCGGAGTGGTGGGGCAAAAGAAGCTTTCCTATGACATATGGGGCGACACGGTAAATACGGCCAGCAGGATGGAGTCATCGGGAGAGGCAGGAAAAATAAACATTTCGGGAACGACATATGAGTTTGTTAAGGACTTCTTTGAGTGTCAGCACAGGGGTAAGATGCCTGTGAAGTACAAGGGAGAGCTTGACATGTATTTTGTGCTCGGGCTGCAGCCTGAAGTGACTGATGATGGTGTTACACCCAACAGGAAGTTCATGGTTAAACTCCAGACCATGAAGTTGTATGATGTCGAGGAGTATGTTGTCAAGTTATTCGATGATGAGGCTCCACCCAATTTCTACTTTCACAGTTCTACTCTGATAAAGAGCATATCGACACAGGCTGATATCCTTGCCGGAGCAGAGCAGCTTGATGAAGAGGAGTATATTGCGGCGAAGCTTGCGGTAATGTTTCTGTTTACCGGATTGATAGATGATTATGACAATCCTGGCGAGATGTCGGTTAACAGGGCTGACGATATACTGCCCAGGCTGGGATTTGATTCTGATACTGTCAGAAAGGTTATTGAGATGATAGACTTGTTTTATGCAGACCGGTTCGACACCATGGCGATGAAGATAATTCACGATGCAGTATATGATTACCTTGGCCGGGTTGATTTCATCAGGCTTACTGAAAAACTGATGAAGGAGATAAAGGAGACAGTAAACATCAAAGATGTTAAGGAATGGAAGAACGGGCAGCAGGAGTTTCTCTCCAGGCATGAGTTCCTTACCCGCACGGGAAAGGCCCTCAGGAGTGTCCCGGCAGAGACACAGAAGCGGAATCTGGAATCGTTTTTTGCAAATCAGCCTCAAAAGTGAAATATCATTTTGCCATTTGGTATAATAGTGTACATTTGGGCAGAGTATAAAACTTAAACGATAATATATTATGGATAACCTTGACTGGAAGAATCTGCCATTCGGGTATATGAAGACTGATTACAATGTAAGATGTACATACCGCAATGGCAAATGGGGAGAGCTTGAAGTCTCTGATTCGGAGCATATTAATATTCATATTGCTGCTACAGCCCTTCACTACGGGCAGGAGGCGTTTGAGGGTATGAAGGCGTATCGCGGCGAGGATGGCAAGATAAGGCTGTTTCGCTGGGAGGAGAATGCTAAAAGGATGATGAGATCGGCCGAAGGCATTATCATGGCCCAGGTTCCTGCAGAACTTTTCAGGGAAGCTGTGATGAAGGCAGTGACTCTGAATAAAAGGTTTGTACCGCCCTGCGGGTCGGGGGCCACGCTTTATATCAGGCCATTGCTGTTTGGCTCGGGGGCTGAAGTTGGTGTCAGGCCATCGAGTGAATACACTTTTGTTGTTTTTGTAACTCCGGTGGGGCCTTATTTTAAAGGAGGCGTGAAGCCTGTGACTACGCGCATCTGCCGTGAGTATGACAGGGCGGCGCCGCTGGGAACCGGCAATATTAAGGTCGGGGGTAATTATGCTGCCAGCCTGAGGGCAATAATAAAAGCCCGTGATGAGGGTTATGCCAACGCACTTTTCCTTGACGCTAAGGAGAAGAATTATATTGATGAGTGTGGCCCTGCAAATTTCTTCGGCATAAAGAACAATACATATGTAACTCCGAAATCTGACAGCATACTACCTTCAATTACCAACATGAGCCTTATAGAGATTGCGGGCAGCCTTGGGATGAAGGTCGAGAGAAGGCCTGTTCCGGTTGATGAGCTTGCAGAGTTCGAGGAGGTAGGTGCCTGCGGTACCGCCGCGGTGATAAGTCCGATATGCAGTATTGATGATCCGGCTACAGGTAAATCATATAAGTATTGCAAGGACGGAAAGCCAGGGCCGTGGACGATGAAGCTCTATAATGAGCTGACAGGTATACAAAACGGTGATGTGGAAGATCGTTTTGGCTGGATGACCGTTGTTGAATGATTATATTCGATTGTGATTACAAAGTGATCAGGGCTGCGCGTGCGTATGCCCTGATTTTGTTTAAAATATGTCATTGGAATTTTCCGTTTATCTGTAAACTTGACTATTTTTGGAACCAAAACTGAGGACTGGTGAGCAGAGGCAATGCGGGAATATCAAAAACCAAGCTGAGGAGTTCGTATGTGACACTTGTGGTGAGTGTGTCACTGGTGCTGTTTCTGCTCGGAATTCTCGGTCTGGTAATAATAAACGCCAGGGAGCTGTCTGACTATTTCCGTGAAAGCCTTTCGTTTTCGGTGATCCTCGATGAGGAGATAAAGGAAGCTGACATCAGGATGCTTAAGAAGGACCTTGATGCAAAGGAGTTTGTGAAGCTTACCGAGTATATCTCCAAGGAGGATGCTGCAGTTAAGCTGAAAGAAGAGCTGGGCGAGGATTTTATCAGTTTTCTGGGCTATAATCCCCTGTCTCCGACGATAGATGTATATCTGCACGCAGGCTACACCAATCCTGACAGCATAGCAGTGATCGAGAAATACCTGCTGGAGTTTCCGGTAGTAAGTGAAGTGTATTATCAGGAGTCGGTTTTGCATCTGATAAATGAGAATATAAGCAAGATAGGCCTGTTTCTGGGGGTACTGAGCCTGTTCCTGTTCTTAATTGCATTGACAATAATCAACAATACGGTAAGACTATCTGTCTATTCAAAAAGGTTTATTATAAGGACCATGCAGCTTGTGGGTGCTACCAGGGGATTTGTGAGACGTCCTTTCCTTATCAGGAGTATCTTTCATGGGCTCTTGGCTGCAATTGTCTCGCTGCTTCTGCTGATGACAATGCTTTATCTTGTTGAGAGGGAGTTTTTCAGGCTGTTCACTTTTGAGAACATCAACCTGCTGCTGTTGCTGATGGGTGTTATAATTGTGACAGGTGTGGTGATTAATCTGATATCTACATATTTTGCAGTGAACAGATACCTTAGCATTTCTGAGGACAAACTATATATCTGAACCGATGGTAACCAGGAAAGAAAAGAAAGATGAGATGAATTTTGCCCTCGGGCGGGAGAACTACCGGCTGATGGCTATAGGATTTGCGATAATTGTGTTGGGATTTATCCTGATGTTGGGTGGTAAGTCGGAGAGTCCGGATGTATTCAGTGAAGATATCTTCAGTTTCAGGAGGATTACACTTGCTCCGATGGTGGTGCTGGCCGGATTTGTATTCGAGATCTATGCCATAATGAAGAGACCAAAAGAGTAGGTCGCTTGAAAAGACAATCACAGGCATGAGTTGGTTTGAAGCATTGATACTTGGGCTCGTTCAGGGTCTGACAGAGTTTTTGCCCGTAAGCAGCTCGGGGCATCTTGAGCTGGGCAAGGCCCTTTTCGGGACCGGCTTTGAAGAGAGTTTTGCATTTACCGTGGCAGTGCACGGCGCCACCGTGCTGAGCACCCTCGTGGTATTCCGCAGGGAGATAGCAACATTGATTACGGGGGTGCTGAAGTTCAGGTACAATTTCGAGACCAGGTATGTACTGTTGTTGTTGTTGTCGATGATTCCGGTTGGTATTGTGGGATTGTTCTTCAGAGAGAGGGTTGAATTTTTGTTTTCAGGGAACCTGGTTCTGGTGGGCCTTATGCTGTTGGTGACAGCCTCTTTGCTCTTTCTCTCCGGCTACGTTGCCGATAAGGGCCGGCAGATGAACTTTGGCAGGGCTTTGCTTGTTGGTATTGCGCAGGCACTTGCGGTTATTCCGGGAATTTCAAGGTCAGGGGCTACGATTGCCACCGGGTTGTTGCTGGGAGTAAGCAGGAGCAGAGTTGCCGAATTTTCATTCCTGATGGTTTTGCTGCCTGTGTTGGGTGCCAACCTGGTGGAGTTTGCCGGCCGTGAGGGAGGCCCCGGTTCCACCGATATTACAGCAATAGCTGTTGGTTTTGGGGCTGCTTTTCTGGCGGGTTTGTTTGCCTGCAGGGTTATGATTGCGCTTGTGAAGAAGAGTAAACTATGGTGGTTTTCAATATATTGCGTTGTTGTTGGTCTGCTTGCTATATTTTTAGGTTAGGATGGGGGAGATGACACTCGATGCTCTGCGTGATGGCAGCAGGCTGTTGTTCGATAAGCCGCTGTACTGGACCTCCTTTGACCTGGTGAACAAGGTTCGGTGGGTGCTGAGGAAGGCCACTGGTATAAAGAAGATAAAAGTGGGGCATGCCGGTACACTCGACCCGCTGGCAACAGGGCTGATGGTTGTTTGCACAGGGCGCGAGACAAAGGGAATTGAGGGTCTGATGGGGCTTGACAAAGAGTATGTTGCCACTTTAAGACTTGGTTCAACAACTCCGTCGTTTGACCTTGAGACAGAGACAGATGCTGAGTTCCCGACAGAACATATTACCGATGAGCTGCTTGAGAAGAGACTCTCGTCGATGGTGGGGGAGCAGATGCAGGTGCCGCCGGCTTTTTCCGCTAAATTCATTGAGGGAAAGAGAGCTTATGAGCTGGCACGGAAAGGAGAAGGAAGGGAGCCGGCTCCGGTGAAGATAGTAATCAGGGAGATAGAGGTTTTGAGTCGCAATGGCAATGATGTTGTAGTCAGGGTTTTGTGCAGTAAGGGTACTTATGTGCGGTCTCTGGCACGGGATATTGGAATAGCGCTGGACAGCGGAGCTCATCTGGCAGCGCTGAGGAGAACTGCTATCGGTGATTTCAGGGTGGAAGATGCTGAAACGCCAGCCGATTTTGAAAAATTTGTTACTCTGATGAAACAAACTCCGTCTTAATACGTATAAATGAATTCTGTTTTTTAAAATAATATATAAGATATGAAGCTTTCACAGTTTAGGTACACCCTGCCACAGGAACTTATTGCCCTTTACCCTGTTAAGAACAGGGATGAGTCAAGGTTGATGGTTGTAAACAGGCAGACAGGGGCGGTTGAACATAAAATCTTTAAGGATATTGTCGGATATTTTAATGAAAATGATGTAATAGTTTTTAATAATACCAAGGTCTTTCCTGCGCGTCTTTATGGCAACAAGGAGAAGACAGGCGCTGAAATCGAGGTTTTTCTTCTGAGAGAATTGAATAAGGAACAGCGTTTGTGGGACGTGCTGGTTGACCCGGCTCGTAAGATAAGAATCGGTAACAAACTCTATTTCGGTGAGGATGATATGCTGGTTGCTGAGGTAATAGACAATACCACATCGAGAGGCCGCACGCTGAGGTTCCTTTTCGACGGCACCTATGAGGAGTTCAAAAAGACATTGTACAGCCTGGGAGAAACGCCGCTTCCGAAGTTCATAAACAGAAAGGTTGAACCAGAGGATGGGGAACGGTATCAGACAATATTTGCAAAGCATGAGGGTGCCGTTGCAGCACCTACGGCCGGATTGCATTTCAGCAGGGAATTACTGAAGAGACTTGAGATAATAGGGGTACAGTTTTCGGAGATAACCCTTCATGTAGGTTTGGGTAATTTCAGGAGTGTTGACGTGGAAGACCTTACAAAACATAAAGTTGATTCAGAGCGTATTATAATTGGCGAGGAGGCTGCAAATCTGATAAATTGTGCCCACGCTAACCGTAATAGGGTCTGTGCCGTCGGAACTACCGTCGTCCGTACGCTTGAGAGCTCGGTTTCTACCAATGGGATGCTGAAACCTTTCGACGGCTGGACAAACAAGTTTATCTTTCCACCTTATGAGTTCAGGGTTCCCGATATGATGGTAAGCAATTTTCACCTTCCCTATTCAACGTTACTGATGATGGTAGCGGCCTTCACAGGTTATAACCTGTGCTTTGAGGCTTATCGTGAGGCTGTTAAGGAGAAATACCGGTTTGGTACATATGGTGATGCCATGCTGGTAATATGATATTTATGATTAGATGAATGTGAAGCCGGTTGCCTTAGTGCACCGGCTTTTTTTAGTTGATGGAAAGCTGTCGGACACCCATCATTTGGCTGCATTGGTCAAAATATGTTTTGAGCATCTGAAAATCTTGTTACCTTTAAATTCCATTTTTCAGGCCCCTTGTGCGTGCAACCTTAGGGCTCGGAATATGGTCATGTGAATAAAATCTGGCAGTTACGTAACTTTGTTATGTATTTGCCGTTGAAATATGATATGTAACTGTTGGTCGACTAAAAAAAAAAAGAGGAGGGGAGTCGGACAATAGTTTATTATATTGATTTGAGTGCTGATACAGAACGATTTTGAGACACGAACCTAACCAATATAGTCTCTTGTGTTCATTCGGAAGGCGCCTTACTGGTCTTCTGGTGCTCTATTTTGTATGGTTGTCAGCCGGCTTCGCACAGACCGGTCCGGGAGGCGTTGGAAACAGTACCGATAACAGGCTTTGGCTGAGGGCAGATTCAATTACTGCTGGTGATATATTGTCAGGAAATGTAGCTTCCTGGAGGGATATGTCGGGTAATGGGAATAATCTTTCACAGGGTACGACAGCCAGGCAGCCAGAATTTAGAACCAATACCCTAAAGGGATTTCCGGTTGTGCAGTTTGACAGGTCCAATACTGAGTTTTTGTCTGGATCACTTGGAAGTACCCTGAATGCTCCATTTACGATTTTGTCAGTTGTGAGGTTTACTAATACAACTGGTTATTCTTATTTGCTCAATATTGGTAACTCCGGTACTAATACAAATGTTTCAATCAGCAGGGACCATACTCCATCTTATAATTCATATTATTGCTATACAGGTGGGGGTGGTTATTATGACGCACCTCAAAATGCTCTTCCTCCAAATGTAGACAGGATTATAAATGCCATCCATACAAGCGCTGGAGATCATATTCTGTACTTTGATGGAGTCGGTCAGGCTCTTACCTCATCAGGGTCGCCGGGAATACTTAATCCGACAAGTGCAATAAATATTGGAAGAAGCTCAAGCGGTACCAACTACATGGATGGATACACACCAGAAATGATTGTATTCAACAGGGAGCTAAACAGTGCCGAAAGAAAGATTGTCGAAAATTATCTGGCTGCCAAATATGGACTGACAATACCTCATGATCTATATGATTATGAATCGACACATTATTATGATGTTGCAGGAATTGGACAGGAGACCTCGGCAAAAAACCTTGCTGCCAGGTCGGCAGGGATTCTTCAGATCGATGACGCATCTGATCTTGGAAATAACGACTTCCTTCTTTTCGGACATCAGAACGGGGCCATTGACAGTTGGTCTGTGAGCGGCGCTCCTTCAGATACCATTCTTATTCTGCCCCGCAACTGGAGATTCGATCACAGAGGTAATGTGGGGACGGTAACTGTTTTAATAGACTTTTCTCTCCTGCCATCAACTCCGGGAGCTTGCTCTGAAAGGTATATCTATATTGACTCTGATGGTGATTTCACTTCGGGAGCAGTAAGACATCAGTTAACTAATTTTTCCGGTGACCAATACACTGTTTCGGGTATTTCTATAAATAAAGGGGACTATATTACTATCGGAGTTGGGGCGATGCCTGATGCTGATGCCGGTGATGATGACAGTGCATGTGGATTATCATATCAATTAAATGCAACACCTAGTATCGGAAGGGGTAAATGGACACTTGTAAATGGGGCAGGAAATGTTGTCTCGTGGACTGATACTGATCCAACTACTACTGTCATTGTTGATGCAATTGGTGATTACACATTTAGATGGACGGAAACAGCCGGTAACTGCTCCGATTCCGATGAGGTTATAATATCATTCGGATTTGATGATGAGGATCCGGTCATCATTGACTGTCCTACCAATATAGTCCAGGCCAATGATGCAGGTAACTGTGGTGCAGTGGTAAGCTGGACAGAGCCGACAGCGACAGACAACTGCACAGCTTCGGGAAGCCTGGTATGGACGAAATCACATCTGCCGGGTTCGGTGTTCACTGTCGGGACAACAACTGTCTTTTACACAGTTGAAGATGCATCCGGCAACGATGCTACCTGCAGTTTTACGGTTACCGTGACCGATGATGAAAATCCTACCATCACATGTCCCGGGGCTGTTACGGGCGTCACCTCTGATAATGGCACCGGCGACTGCACCACGACTGTAGTTCTTGGCACCCCTGCTACCTCTGACAACTGCAGCGTTGCGAGTGTAGTTGCCCAGGTAGGAGGCATTACCATCGATCCTGCTACGTATCTGTTCCCACTGGGAGAGACGATAGTTACCTGGATAGTCACCGACGGCAGCGGCAACACGGCACAGTGCACGCAGAGTGTTACCGTGACCGATGATGAAAATCCTACCATCACATGTCCCGGGGCTGTTACGGGCGTCACCTCTGATAATGGCACCGGCGACTGCACCACGACTGTATCTCTTGGTACCCCTGCTACCTCTGACAACTGCAGCGTTGCGAGTGTAGTGGCACAGGTAGGAGGCGTTACCATCGATCCTGCTACGTATCTGTTCCCACTGGGAGAGACGATAGTTACCTGGATAGTCACCGACGGCAGCGGCAACACGGCACAGTGCACGCAAAGTGTTACCGTGACCGATGATGAAAATCCTACCATCACATGTCCCGGGGCTGTTACTGGCGTCACCTCTGATAATGGCACCGGCGACTGCACCACGACGGTAGTTCTTGGCACCCCTGCTACCTCTGATAACTGCAGCGTTGCGAGTGTAGTGGCTCAGGTAGGAGGCGTTACCATCGATCCTGCTACGTATCTGTTCCCACTGGGAGAGACGATAGTTACCTGGATAGTCACCGACGGCAGCGGCAACACGTCACAGTGCACACAGAGTGTTACCGTGACCGATGATGAAAATCCCACCATCACATGTCCCGGAGCTGTTACGGGCGTCACCTCTGATAATGGCACCGGCGACTGCACCACGACTGTATCTCTTGGTACCCCTGCTACCTCTGACAACTGCAGCGTTGCGAGTGTAGTGGCCCAGGTAGGTGGCGTTACCATCGATCCTGCTACGTATCTGTTCCCGATAGGCGTTACCACTGTTACCTGGATAGTCACCGACGGCAGCGGCAACACGGCACAGTGCACGCAGAGTGTTACCGTGACCGATGATGAAAATCCTACCATCACATGTCCCGGGCCGGTTACGGGCGTCACCTCTGATAATGGCACCGGCGACTGCACCACAACTGTAGTTCTTGGCACCCCTGTTACCTCTGACAACTGCAGCGTTGCGAGTGTAGTGGCCCAGGTAGGAGGCGTTACCATCGATCCTGCGACGTATCTGTTCCCACTGGGAGAGACGATAGTTACCTGGATAGTCACCGACGGCAGCGGCAACACGTCACAGTGCACACAGAGTGTCACCGTGACCGATGATGAAAATCCTACCATCACATGTCCCGGGGCTGTTACGGGCGTCACCTCTGATAATGGCACCGGCGACTGCACCACGACTGTAGTTCTTGGCACCCCTGCTACCTCTGACAACTGCAGCGTTGCGAGTGTAGTTGCCCAGGTAGGAGGCATTACCATCGATCCTGCTACGTATCTGTTCCCACTGGGAGAGACGATAGTTACCTGGATAGTCACCGACGGCAGCGGCAACACGGCACAGTGCACGCAGAGTGTTACCGTGACCGATGATGAAAATCCTACCATCACATGTCCCGGGGCTGTTACGGGCGTCACCTCTGATAATGGCACCGGCGACTGCACCACGACTGTATCTCTTGGTACCCCTGCTACCTCTGACAACTGCAGCGTTGCGAGTGTAGTGGCACAGGTAGGAGGCGTTACCATCGATCCTGCTACGTATCTGTTCCCACTGGGAGAGACGATAGTTACCTGGATAGTCACCGACGGCAGCGGCAACACGGCACAGTGCACGCAAAGTGTTACCGTGACCGATGATGAAAATCCTACCATCACATGTCCCGGGGCTGTTACTGGCGTCACCTCTGATAATGGCACCGGCGACTGCACCACGACGGTAGTTCTTGGCACCCCTGCTACCTCTGATAACTGCAGCGTTGCGAGTGTAGTGGCTCAGGTAGGAGGCGTTACCATCGATCCTGCTACGTATCTGTTCCCACTGGGAGAGACGATAGTTACCTGGATAGTCACCGACGGCAGCGGCAACACGTCACAGTGCACACAGAGTGTTACCGTGACCGATGATGAAAATCCTACCATCACATGTCCCGGGGCTGTTACTGGCGTCACCTCTGATAATGGCACCGGCGACTGCACCACGACGGTAGTTCTTGGCACCCCTGCTAC